>Ga0308163_10000146_pt1 | contig 199338 bp, 164 predicted proteins | sample PhyTR1_FD_201037 | JGI IMG/M metagenome (GOLD analysis project Ga0308163, IMG submission 201037) | Phyllosphere microbial communities from UC Gill Tract Community Farm, Albany, California, United States - DLSLT.R1 | ecosystem: Host-associated > Plants > Phyllosphere > Unclassified | place... | reverse complement strand
GCCTTGGTGGCTACCGGCACCGGCTCGTGCTCTGCACAGGGCGGCACGAGGGTCGCTTCCATCGATCGACTGGCGAGGTCGAAGGCAGCAAAAAAATCGGCAACGGCCGAGGGCGGATTTCCTGACATGGCAGACCGGCAACGTAAGAGGCGGCCCGCAGTGTAGCGCGCCCTCGCAGCACAGAGGCTGGCGAGGGCATTTAGACGTGGACGGCATGCCGCGAACCGGACGTTCGCAGCACCCATCGGCGGCCTTGGCGCGTCAGTTCGGGCGACGTGCGCCTTGCCCGTGATTGCGGCCGCTTTGCTGATCGGCGCCGGTGCCGATCTGGCTGGTGTGGCCATCTTTCTTGCTGCGGTTCTGCTCGCTGCCGTGGCTGCGCTGCTCATCGCGCGATGCATCGTCATTCTGAGCTTGCTGCTGTTGGCCTTGCTGTCCGGTCTTTTTTTGCTGGGTCATGGAAGTGCTCCTGATCAGATGAAAAGTTCAGCTTTCGTAGCAGGCCTTGTTCAGCGTGCTGCGTGGCTTTGCGCAGCACGATTGGCTGCGCGCGTGCGTGCGGCTTTCTTGGCGGCTTCGGATCGACCGGCTGCGCCCTTCGTGGCTGCACCTTTGCGTGCAGCCGCAGAGCGGTCGGCAGCGGTCCGATTGCTGGCGGTGCGTTTGGCGTGGTGCGACAACGCAGCGCCGGACGCCGGGGCAGTGCCCTCGCGCTTCAAGGCACGCACGCTGGCGCGAGCCCGCGTCGGCGACTTGCGCGCGGTGGGGTGTTCCCCGCGTTTCAGGTCGGTGTCGGCCTTCTTGCGTGTTCCTTCGCTCGCCGAGCGCTTGGACGGCGCGGCAAGCTTCACCCCGGAACGGCGCGCCTCGGACAGGCCGATCGCAATCGCCTGCTTGGTGTTGCGAACGCCATGTTTCCCTTCGCGGACGTGCTCGATTTGTTCCTTCACGAATTCGCCGGCCTGGGTCGAAGCAGACTTGCCGGCGCGTTTGTCCTGCTTGGCGGCGGCAACAGTTTTCTTCTCGGGCATGCTCCTCTCCTGATGAAAAAAGTAGCAAGAGGAGGACAGCAAATGGTGTGCCGCATGGCCCGCACACGCCGGCTTCGGATCAGCGGTCGGCGATGAACTTGGCGTGACGGTCGAGGCTTGTGGCAAGCTGCCGACATTCAGTTCCCGATTCGGAGCCCCGCATGTCCGCCGCAAGCACCGATATTTTCCTTCCCGAGATCTGGCAGGCATTGCGTGGGGACGCCGGCTGCCTGGACCGCGTAAGTCTGTCGATTGATGGCGGCTTGCCCTCGGCTTTCCCGGTATCTCTGCTGGCGCAGGCCACGGTGGGCGCAGCCGCCCTGGCCTTGTCGGAAGTGATCGAGGCGCTTGGCGGACCTGTCACGCCAGTAGCCGTGGACGGCAGGCTGGCCTCGTTCTGGTTCGGCACCTCGTTGCGGCCGCAGCAGTGGACGACGCCGTCTTTGTGGGATGCCGTCGCCGGCGACTACGCCACCCGGGACGGGTGGATTCGCCTGCATACCAATGCACCGCACCATCGGCGCGCCGCCAAACGCGTCCTGGGCGATTGCCGCACGCGCGACACCATGGCCGAATCGGTGGCGCAATGGGACAAGGACGCGCTGGAAACCGCCATCGTCGACGCCGGCGGGTGTGCGGCGGCCATGCGCGATCACGCGGCATGGCTTGCGCACCCGCAAGGCATGGCGGTCGGGACTGACCCGCTGGTGCAATGGCGCTACGGATTGCCCAGCACCCGGTCGCCTTGGCCGGGCACGCCGGCCCGTCCGCTGCAAGGCTTGAAGGTGCTGGACCTGACGCGTGTGCTGGCGGGGCCGGCAGCGAGCCGGTTTCTCGCAGGTTTCGGTGCCGATGTCTTGCGCATCGATCCACCGTGGTGGGACGAACCTGGCGTGGTCCCGGAAATGACCTTGGGCAAGCAGTGCACGCAGTTGAACCTGACCCTGCCGACAGACCGCGAGCGCTTCATGGCCTTGCTGTCGGAAGCCGATGTGCTGCTGCATGGCTATCGCGCCGATGCGCTCGAAAAACTTGGCGTGGGTGCCGCATGGCGCCAGCAGCATTGCCCCGGACTGGTTGATGTATCGCTCGACGCCTATGGCTGGCAAGGCCCCTGGCAGGCGCGGCGCGGCTTCGACAGCCTGGTGCAGATGAGCTGCGGCATTGCCCACGCCGGCATGCAGGTGGCAGGCAAGGACAAACCGGTGCCCTTGCCGGTGCAGGCGCTCGACCACGGAACGGGCTACTTGATGGCGGCAGCCGTGCTGCGTGGTCTGGTCGAGCGGCTGGCAATCGGCGCGGGTGGCGGCGCACGGGTGTCACTGGCGCGTACGGCCAAGCTGTTGATGGATGCACCGGAAATGGCCGCGCAGCCTGGCCTGCTGGCGCCCGAGACGAGTGAGGATCTGTCCGTCGACGTGGAAGAAACCGCCTGGGGCCCGGCGCTGCGCCTGCGGCCCCCGGCCGTGATCGGAGACGCACGGATGCGGTGGCATCTGCCGGCCGGGCCGCTGCATTGTGCTCCGCCAACATGGCCGGATGGCACGGCGGGGCTTCAATGACGGAGCTCGCGCACGGCGGCGCCCAGATGGGCTGGGGTCGGAAAATCGCCCTGGGCGTCGTGGTCACCTGGTTCCTGGTCGGCGGCATTGCGCACTTTCTGCTGGTCGATGCGTTTGTCAGCGTGGTGCCGCCGTCGCTGCCGCGACCGGCACTGCTGGTCTATGTCAGTGGTGTCTTCGAGATTCTGGGCGCCATCGGTGTGCTGCTGCCGCGCTGGCGCAGACGGGCAGGCATCGGCTTGATCCTGCTGACCATCGCGGTGACGCCGGCCAATGTGTACATGTGGCAGCACCCCGAGCTCTTCCCGGTGGTTTCACCGGCTTTCCTGACAATCCGCTTATGGCTGCAACTGGCCTTGATCGCCTGCATTGCCTGGAGCACCTGGCCCGTACATGGGTATCGCCGCGACTGATCGATGCGATACGATGGCAGACGTGCGCGCGCTGCCTGTGCCGCTTGGTGCTCAGGCGGGGCTGCAGCCTCAACCAACGGGATTTTCACAATGTCTGACGACAAGCAGAAGTACGCAAAGCTGGGTTTGTACATCGACGGTGAATGGGTGTTCCAGGCCTCGGGCGGGACGCTCAAGGTCTACAACCCTGCCGACGAATCGGTGCTGGGTGAACTGCCGCTGGCCGGCATCAGCGAACTGGACGCCGCCCTGGCTGCCGCGCAGCGAGGCTTTCGCGTCTGGAAGCGTACCCAGGCCCATGACCGTTATTGGGCGCTGCGCCGCGCAGCCGCCTTCGCGCGTGAACGCGCCGAACTGATCGCCGGCCTGATCACCCAGGAACAAGGCAAGCCGCTGGCTGAAGCGCTGATGGAAGCCAAGGCCGCGCCCGACCACATCGAGTGGTATGCGGAAGAAGCCCGTCGCGCCTACGGCCGCGTGATTCCGCCGCGCGGCAATTCCGTGCGTGCCTCGGTCATCCGCGAAGCCATCGGCCCGGTAGCCGCCTTCACGCCCTGGAACTTCCCGGTCAACCAGGCCGTGCGCAAGATTGCCGGCGCCATTGCGGCCGGTTGCTCGATCATCATCAAGGGCCCGGAAGACACGCCAGCATCGTGCATCGAGCTGGTGCGCTGCTTCGCCGACGCCGGCCTGCCCAAGGGCGTGCTGAACCTGGTCTACGGCAACCCGGCGGAAGTGTCGAACCACCTGATCCCGTCGCCGATCATCCGCAAGATCTCGTTCACTGGCTCGGTGCCGGTGGGCAAGCAACTGGCTGCGATGGCCGGTCTGCACATGAAGCGCTCGACCATGGAACTCGGTGGCCACGCGCCGCTGATCGTCTTTGCCGATGCCGACATCGATGCTGCGGTCAACACCGCCGTCGCCATGAAGCACCGCAACGCCGGCCAGGTGTGCGTGTCGCCGTCGCGCTTCTACGTGCACAACGACATCCATGACAAGTTCGCCGAGGCCTACGCGGCCAAGGTGCGTTCGCTGGTGGTCGGTGCCGGTGGCGAGCAGGGCACGCAGATGGGCCCGCTGGTGAAGTCGCAGCGTGTCGATGCCATGACGCGTCTGGTCGACGATGCGGTCAGCCGTGGCGCTCGTGCGCTGTCGGGTGGCGGCAAGCTGGATCGCGCTGGTTACTTCTTCGCGCCGACCACCTTGGTCGACGTCCCGGATGATGCCTTGGTTGCGTTCGAGGAGCCCTTCGGCCCGATCTCGTCGTTCTATCGCTTCAACAGCTTCGACGAAGTGGTGGAACGCGCCAACGCCTTGCCCTTCGGCCTGGCGTCCTACGTGTTCACGCGCTCGCTGAAGACCAGCATCGACATCGCCAACGAGCTGGAAAGCGGCATGGTGTCGATCAACCATTCCGGCATCGCCTTGCCCGAGACGCCCTTCGGCGGTGTCAAGGACAGCGGCCACGGCAGCGAAGGCGGCACCGAAGGTCTGGACGCCTACCTGGTCACCAAGTTCGTGTCGGAGATGGGCGTTTGATCGTCTGATCTTTTGATCATTTGATCGCTGTGAAAGTTTGAGTGGTAAGGGCTGGTCTGCCGTGACGTCTTGTCCGGCAGGCCAGTTTTTTTTTGACATCCTGTCTGACGTCCTGTCTGAGGTCCTGTTCTACGTGTTGCCCGCGTCAGCGGCAGCAGCCACCGCGCGAAAACCGCGTCAGTGCTGACAAATCTGCCCCTGCTCAGGGCTTAAGCCCCTGGCGATATGCCGATAATCCAGGTGACCCCCTCGCAACGAGCACGTCGGCGTAACGCGAAACCCTTCCTGAGAGATCCTCGCGTGAATATCAAGCAAAAGCTTACCTATGCGTTCGTCACGATCGCCTGCGTGCCGATCTTGCTGGTTGCGGCCCTCATCATCTACAACTTGCGCGTGCAGGCCGAGGCAGACTTTCTCGATGGCAGCACCCGGGAAATTCGCCAGGTCGACAACACCATGGCCACGTTCTTCAGGGGACTGAGCGAAAACGTCGACTACCTGGCGAGTCTGCCGCCTGTTGTTGCCGCGCCCACGCTGAAGAACTATTCGTCGGCAGACGCCCCAAGCACCCCTTTGCCAGAGGCCAACCAGGCGCTGGAAAGCGTCTTCGATCGCTTTGCGAAGTCGCATCCGACCACGGCCTACCTGTCGTACGGACGGGTGGACGGCGGTTACGCCATCTGGCCCAGTGATCCCGGCCTGAAAAGCTACGATCCGCGTGTGCGTCCCTGGTACAAGACCGCCGTGGCGGCGCCGGGCAAGACGCAGCGTTCTGCTGCCTATTACTGGGCAGCCGACGACGCTGTGCTGATCGGCACGGTGCGTACCGTCAATGACGCGCAGGGCAATCTTGCCGGCGTGGTCGGTCTGGACGTGTCCTTGAAACAGCTCACCGATCTGGTCAAGCAGATCAAGATCGGCCAGACGGGTTACCTGATGCTCGTCGAAGGCAGCGGCAACGTACTGGTGGATTCAAGCGATGCCGCGCACAACTTCAAATCGCTGGCCGATCTGGGTGGCGACTATGCCCGGATGGCTGGCGCGACCGGATTGCTGGACGTCACGCTCAACGGCAAGCGCTACATGGCCAACATCTTCAGTTCGCCGACCTTGGGCTGGCGTTTCATCGGCCTGATCGAACGCGGCGAGGTGATGGCCAAGGCCGATGCACTGACCTGGCAGATCGGCGTGATCGTGTTGCTGTTGGCGGTGCTGTTCGCCGCGGTCGGGGCGGTCTTTGCCAGGCTGATCGTGAACCCGATCAGCAAGGTTGCCAGCAGCCTGAAAGACATTGCGCAAGGCGAGGGTGACCTGACGCGCAGTCTGGCAGTGCAGGGCAAGGACGAGACCGCCTTGCTGGCAGGCTGGTTCAACCAGTTCCTGGGCACGATTCGTCAACTGGTGCAGCGCATTGTCGAATCGTCTGCCGCCTTGCGCCTGACCTCCGAAGGGTCGACCCGTGTCGCCCAGGAAATGAACGATGCCGCCGGGCGTCAGCGCGGCGCCGTGGAACTGGTGTCCTCGGCCTTCCACCAGATGGTGACCACCGCCAACGGCGTTGCGCGCTCGTGCAGCGACGCCGCCAGTTCTGCCGACGACGGCCAGCGTCAGGTGCATGCTGGCCAGGCGCAGATCGAAGATGCCACCGACAGCGTGTCACGCCTGAGCGACAACCTGAAGGCCTCGGCACTGGCCTTGCAGGTGCTGGAGAAAGACAGTCAGAACATCAACGTGATTCTTGGCACCATTCGTTCCATCGCTGCACAGACAAACCTGTTGGCGCTGAACGCGGCGATCGAGGCCGCCCGGGCGGGCGAAGAAGGGCGCGGCTTTGCGGTCGTGGCCGACGAGGTGCGGGCGCTGGCGCAGCGTGCGGCCGACGCCACCGGCGAAATCGATGGCCTGCTGGGCGGCCTGGCCCGGCGCACCCACGATGTGACCAAGCAGATGCAAAGCAGCCTGGACATGTCGCAGTCCAGCGTCGAGCGCATTGCCCTGGCCAACCAGAGCTTCGAGAAGATCCGCGGTGCGGTGGACCAGATCCGGGAGCAGAACACCCAGATCGCCACGGCGGCGGAAGAACAGCACCAGGTCGCCGAACACATCAATCGCCATATCGCCCAGATTCAGAATGATGCGATGCTGGTCGAGAACCTGGCGCAGTCGGCACACCGCGACTCACATGAACTGGCTCAATTGTCCGAGCAGTTGCAAGGTCTGGTGGGGCGCTTCAAGGCCTGAAAGATCAAAGACCTGAAAAACCAGAGACCCAAGGACCAGAGACCCAAGGACCAGAGCCCCCAAGCACCAGAAACCTAGAAAGCCATGCTTGCAGACAGGCTGAGCGTGCGGGGCGAGCCCAGTGCAAACGCGCCCCATTGCGACACGCCAGACCAGTACGCCTGATCAAAGGCGTTCTTCAGGTCCAGTTGAAGCGTCACTTCCTTGCCCTGAACATCGGTCACGTAGCGCGCACCCAGGTCGACCCGCGTCCAGGACGACAAGCTGGCGCTGTTTTGCTGATTCACGTATTGCTTGCCGGAACGGATCAGGCCAGAGGTCAGGGTCACGCCCGGCGCCCAGGGAGGATCCCATTCCGCACCCAGTGTGGTGTGCCAGCGCGGCACGCCCACCGGCTGCTTGCCTTGCAAGCTGGGATCGGAGGTCCGGGTCAGTGCTGCATCGAGCCAGGTGATGCCGCCGTGCAGGCGAATACCCTTGGCAGGCGATCCCTGCAGGCCCAATTCCAGACCGCGATTGCGTTGTTCGCCACCTTGGCCGAACACGCCGTTTTCGACAAAGGCGCTGGGTTTGGTGATCTGGAACAGGCTGGCGGTGGCCAGCACGGTATCGAAGTCTGCCTTGAAGCCCAGTTCATATTGCTTGGACTTGTATGGCGCCAGCATTTCGCCGGCGTTGCTGGCGGTCTGCGGCGCCACGTCTCCGCGAGACAGACCCTCGATGTAGCTGGCATACAGCATGGTCGACGCCGTGGTGCGGTAGATGGCGCCCAGGGCTGGCGTCCATGCCTGGTCCCGATAGGTGCTGGTTCTGCTGCCAGTGATGCGGTCCCAGTTGTCGGCATCGATCTGCACGTGGCGGGCGCCTGCCATGATCTGCACCCGGTCATCCAGCATCGACAAGGTGTCTGACAGCGCCAGGCTGTTCAGCTGCGACTGCGCCACGCGAGGCAGCGTGCCGGGCGCGGCGACGTCTTGCGCAGGCAGGTGCAGGGGCCTGTACAGGTTCGACGCGAAGCGGCGACCGTCGTTGCTGTTCTGGTAGTTGGTGACTTCCAGCGTGGTGGCCTGGATGGTGGCCCGGTGTCGTACCGGGCCGGTATTGAACCCCAGCCGCGCGCCGGCCGATGCCGTGTCGCGTTTGACTTCGAAGATGCCGTAGCGTGGCGTGCTGGTGAAGTCGCCGGCATCGTTCGCAAAGATCATCTGCTGATCGAACAGGCGGTCGACCCGGGAATAACCATGGCCGACATTGCCGAACAAGCTCAGTTGGTCGTCAACACGATATTCGAGGTCCACCAGGGCCGAGCGGTCTTTCAGCGCAGACCACCCCCATGCCTGGGCTGGGTTGCTGCGTCCGTTGGGTGCATCCGGCACCTGCATGCCGGCACCCACCGAGAACACGCGCGAGGGCGCGTCCCAATCCTCGTATTGGCTGACCAGATCCAGGCTGGCCGACAGCTTTTCGCCGCGATAGTCCACCCCCAGTGCGCCAACAGAAATTTCCCGGCGCTGGTTGTCGACCGCGGTTTTGCCCTGCTCATGGCTGCCGTTGACGCGCACGCCCCACTGTTGCTGTTCGCCGAATCGACGGCCGACGTCAAGCTGCACCCCACCGACCGAACGTTCTTCGTAGGTGGTGGTGACGCGGGTAATGGGCTGCTCCGTGGCGCGTTTGGGCACGATGTTGATCACGCCGCCCACGCTGCCGTCGGGCGAGACGCCGTACAGCAGGCCGGTTGCGCCTTTCAAGACTTCGACGCGTTCGATGTAGGGCGTGAAGGCGCGGTAGTTGGGGGCGATGCCATAGACCCCGTTGAACGCGATTTCGCCGACATTGCCCTCGGCAATCGGGAAGCCGCGAATGGAATAGGAGTCCACCATGCCGCCGGTCTGGCTCACCATCACGGCCGGGTCGTAGGCGACCGCGTCGGCGATGGTCTTGGCGTTGCGCGCGCGCAGGAAACTCTCTGTATAGCTGGTCATGCTGAACGGAATGTCCATCACGTCCTGGTTGCCCAGCATGCCGGTACGACCGCCGCGTGCCGTCAGTCCGCCGGCGTATGCCTCGGGCAGCGCGCCCGGCGCTTCGCGCGCGCCGACCACCGTGACTTCTTTCAAGGTGCTCGCGCCTGTCGGCGTTGCCCGTTTGCGCAAGGTGTACTCGCCGCCGACATCGCTGACCGGCTCCAGGCCAGTGTCCGCCAGCGCCCGTTGCAGCGCCTGCATGGTGGTGTAGCGCCCGGTCACGCTTTGGCTGCGCAGGCCGGCCGTCAGGGATGCGTCCACGGAGATGACCGCGCCCGACTGGCGGCCCAGGCTGCCCAAGGCCTGGTCAAGTGCGGTGCTGGGGACATTGAACTGATGGCTGGCCTCGGTTCCTGCGGATGTCTGTGCTTGTGTGTGTACCGGCAGCATGCCAGCCGCCGCGCCCACCGACAGGCAAAGCAGCGCCCGCGCCAGCGGTTTCAAGGCCCGATGCGAGGGTGCCTGGTCGGGTCTGGACGACAAGCTCAAGCGTCGAGACGTGACGCGGTGCGCGAAGCGGGGAAGGGCGGCCATAGGTTCCTGTGCGAGTGCGGGTCATAATGTTCAAGCACCACGAGCCGGAGTGACCCTGTCGGTGCTGCTTGATAGGTAGGCCGCACGAGACGCAAAAACCTGCCGAGAAATTTGTAAGCGCGACGCGGCGCAGTGTTGTCCGGGGGGGTGTCGATCAGCGCGGCGTGACGTTTACCCAGTAGCGCGTCGTGCGCGTCACCGTCACCGGCAGTCGACGTTCCAGCGAATCCAGCATCAAGTCGGTGGCGCGGTCTGCACGCAGCGGCCAGGTGCCGGTGATGCGCAAATGGGCCACTTCCGGCGCCCAGCGAACCACCCCCGGCCGGTAATGGCCAAGCTCGGTCAGGAAATCGTCCAGCCGCATGCCGGCCGCGACGAAGGTGCCATCTGCCCAGGCCAGGCTGTTTGTATCCAGTGGCGCAAGCGGCATGATGGCCGCGCGCGTGAAGCGAAGTTGCTGACCCGCGCGGACCACTACAGGCGCCGCGTTCTGCTGACTGTGCAGACGTACTTCAACCGCACCTTGAGCCACGCCGATTCTTGTGCAGGCGTCCGGCCCCGTCATGGGCTCGTGACGAACCGAGAACCTGGTGCCAACCGGGGTGAGCGTGCCTTCCGCCGTGACCACCACCAGCGGCCGGCGCAAGGGGTCGTCGCCGGTGGTCACCAGTATCTCGCCCGCGTGAAGCACGATGCGACGCTGGTGCGCATCGAAGCGAACATCGATGGCGCTGGCCGTATTCAAGGCTACTTGCGTGCCGTCTTCCAGCGTGATCGTGCGCAATTCGCCGGTGGCGCTGCGTACGTCGGCCAGCATGCCTGCCAGCGGGAGCTGCCACGCGCTCTGGGTCTGCAGCAGATACCAGGCCGTTCCCCCTGCGCCCAGACAGGCAAGCGTCTTCAACGCACGGCGGCGACCACGTGCATGTGCTGCTTTTTGCAGCGTGCCGTGTGCAATGTGCGGGGTGAGCAATTCCGCGCCATGGCGCAGCCGTCCACCCATTTCCTGAAGTTGTCGCCAGGCAAGGGCGTGCTCGGGATGCGCCTGATGCCAGCGCGCGAACGCGGCCTCGTCGGCTGCCGTCTGCATGCCCGACGCCAGGCGCACGTACCAGCCGATGGCTTGCTCGCGGACGGATGACAACACGATATCGACCTGGCTCAAGCTTCGCCCAGCAGGGCCTGGAAGCAATGCCCCACCGCACGCGTCATGTCCTTTTGCACCACATTCACCGTGACGCCGAGCTGCGCCGAAATCTGCGGATACGTCAGTCCATCCAGCTGGGACAGCAGGAAAACCTCACGGCACCGTGCAGGCAGGCCATCGAGCATGCGCGCGATCTGCTCCAAGGTCTCCAGGATGATCGCCCGATCTTCCGCCGAGGGGAGCACCGCCTGCGGATACGCCGCCAAGGTATCTAGCCAGGCCCGTTCCAGGTCGCGCCGCCGCCAGTGGCTGACGACCAGGCCATTCGCAATCGTGGCGAGATAGGCGCGTGGTTCCTGGAAGCTGGCGTGTTGATCCCGTCCGAGGATGCGCACGAAGGTGTCGTGCGCCAGATCGGCCGCGTCCGACGTATTGCCAAGGCGATGACGCAACCATGCCTGCAGCCACCCGTGGTGATCGCAGTACAAGGCGTGCAAAGAGGAGGTTGCGGCTGGCTGACGCATGGACAAGGCTGCTGGCGCCCACAACGCCAGACAATCAAATGAGAATCAATATCAATTATGGGTGCTGGCAGGCGGTTTGGCAATGTGGGTGCGCGGCGTGGGCGCGGCGATGCCGCCACGGCAGGAACGACGCCATCTTTCGTGCCGGGACATGCAAACGCCCTGAAGCCGGACTGATCGTCCGGGCTTCAGGGCGTGGTCCGGCTGGTTCGAGAGACCGTCGTGTCGCGGTCGATGACCGCCTAGGCCTCAGTGCCTCAAGCCTGCGATGCTTACTTGGCGAACGACTGCGTCAGGCGTTGGCCGGCATAGGCTTGTGCATCACGCGCCTTCTGCAGCGCCGCGGCGCCGCCGAAGAATTCGTGCGTGACGCCCGCGTAATCCTTGCGTTCCACCGAGACGCCGGCCTTCTTCAAGGCATCTTCCAGCATGGCGCCGTCACTGCGCAGCGGGTCGATACGGGCGTTGATGATGGTGACCGGCGGCAGGCCGCGCAGGTCGGCGTTCACCAGGTCAAGACGGGTGTCCTTCTTGTCCTCGGGGGTGCGCAGCAGCTTGTCCAGGAACCACTCGACCATCGGACGGTTCAACGGCTTGGCCACGGCATTCTCGATGTAGGACGGCGTGTTCAAGCTGCCGGTTTGCGCCACCGGATAGACCGCCAGTACGTGCTTGGGTTGCACCATGCCGGCGTCACGCGCAGCCACTGCCGTGGCAACGGCCAGATTGCCGCCTGCGCTTTCGCCCGCCAAGGCCACGCGGCCGTCGCCGTTGATGGCGCGTGCATTGCCCACCGCCCAGCGATAGCTGGACAGCGCGTCGTCCCAGGCAGCCGGGAACTTGGCCTCGGGCGCCCGGCGATAGTCGACCGACAGCACCACGGCGTTGGCCTGCTTGGCCAGTCCGCGCGCGCCGCCGTCATAGACCTCGCGATCGGCAATCACCCAGCCGCCACCGTGGAAGTAGACGATGACGGGGAAGGGCCCCTGACCTTGTGGGGTATAGACCCGTACCGGCAGGCGTCCCGCCGGGCCGGGGATGGTGCCGTCGCGCGAGCTCACGCCCGGAACCAGCGCAGTCGGGGCCGCGTCGCGGCCTTGAGCCAGCACGGTTCCCTTGACGGCATCTGCAAAGGTGGGCTGGGCACGGGCTTCTTCGACCGAAATTTTTTCGATGGCCTTGGGGTTCAGCGAGGCGAAAGTGTCCAGCACGGTCTTCATGTCGTCATCGGCCCGCAGCGCGGCGGCAGCATCGGACACGGCGTTGGCGACCGGTGAAGGGCGGTCAGGCGGGGTGTTGCACGCGGCAAGGGTGCCAAGGGCCAGCAGGCTACCGGCGACGAGCAATGGACGGACGCGGCACGTCGATGCGGCGGCGTGGCCAGGGCGCGCGTCGCCGGTCGACGGGGAAAAGGGTGAGTTCATAAAGGGAATGCTCCGGGTAGATGTCACCGGCGAGACCTCATTGCTCGCCAGGTGACGCCCCAAAGCAACTTTCGAACCTGCTGAATCAGGATCGGTTGTCTACCTTCGTCGACTCCGGCGTCATTCGGCCTGGATCACGCGCGTCGTCCGGATCCACGCCAGGCGGGAACGTGGTGCCTGCGCCAGCACGATTGGCATCGTCAGGCCGGTTGTTCAAGGTGCGGGCAGGGGTAGGCGGTGAGGGGGCGCGATCAGGTTCGGGCGTTTTCGAGTCATTCATGGTGATCTCCTGTGGTTGTGGCGTTTTTTTCAGCAAGAGCCATGCCCTGTGCCCGTATCCGTGGCACCACCCCGATACCCGCGTGGTTGCTGGAAATTTTCAGGTTGCTAGCCTTCGATCCCCAGACTTATCCACAGCAACTGTGGAAAAGTCGCGCAAGCCGCGATTTGCTTGTCGCCTTTTTCGCTGACTTTTGCGAACATAGGCGGTTTGCTGCCGTCGGATTACGCTGTGTTTACGCCGCGATCCGGGGCATGACGCCCGCATATTTCTGCGGGCGGTTTTCTGTGGGGCCGGTTGGGTGTGACAGGAACGTGGGCCAGGAACGTGGGCCGGGCACTGGATAGGTATTGAGGAAGTCGTACTTTGAGTCTGAGATGGAAGTCTGCGCTGACCATGTTGGCGCTGTTCAGTGTTCTGCTGCTGCTGGCCTTGGGCGCAGGCCTGTACGCCGTGGATTCGATCCGCGGCCAATTCGGCGCCGAATTCGCCCGCGCGCACGCGCTGCTGCAAAAGCAGAAGCTCAGCACGGTGCTGTCACGCGAAGTGGCGGTGGCCCAGCGATTCGCGGAACTCGCAGCCATGCGCGCCTGGCTGCAGAACGAGGACGATCCGCAGCGCTTCGCGGCGATGCTTGCCGATGCGGAGAATTTCCGCCGTGTGTTCCCGGACCAGAGCTACTACGTCATGGTGGACCGGTCGCTGCATTACTACGCGCATGACGGCAAGCGCGATCCCGCCCAACCCAGTTACACCCTGAAAGCCGGCGAGGCAGCCGATGCCTGGTATTTCGCCACGCGCGAGGCAGCAGCGAACGCCTCCGCCAAGGATTATTCGCTCAACGTCAACATCGACGAGAAGCTCAAGGTTGCCAAGGTCTGGATCAACGTGCCCGTGCGCGCCGACGGCAGCTTCATCGGGCTGATCAGCAGCGGCATCGACCTGAGCCGCTTCCTGACCGATTTTGTCAGCACCACCCAGCCGGGGGTGACCAACATCATCGTCAACGGCAACGGCGTGATCCAGGCCCACCCCGATCAAAGCCTGATCGAATACGCCTCGGTATCCAAGACCACCTCGGACAAGACCATCTATCGTCAGGTGGCCCAAGGTGATCTTGCCCGGCTGAACGCCGCCTTCACCGTGTTGCGCGCCAATGGCGGCGAAGAGGTGCAGACTGTCGCCCTGCAGCTGCAGGGGCGTCCGCAGCTTGCCGGTGTCACCTATTTGCCCGAGCTGGACTGGTTTGTGATCGGCGCCGTCGACCTGCGCACCGCTGCCGTGCTGGATGAAAAGCTGTTGCTGACCTTGTCCGTGTGCGTGCTGCTCGGCATGGTGGCCCTGGCGCTGCTGCTGACCTTCGCGATCGACCGCGCGATTCTCAACCCGCTGGCGCGCTTGCATCGCTCGGTGGCCCAGATGTCCAGCGGCAACTACCAAGTGCTGCTGGCGTCGTCACGGGATGACGAACTGGGTGACCTGACCCGCGCATTCAGCCACATGGCTGGCGAGATTCTGAGTCACACGCAGCAGCTCGAACACCGCATCGAAGAGCGCACCCGCGACCTGGCCAATGCCAATCGTGAAGTGACGACGGCGCATGGCGCCATCCAGGACAGCCTGCGCTACGCCAGCATGATTCAGCGCGGCATCCTGCCGCACAAACACCTGGCCGAATCGGTGGGCGAAGACCACTTCCTGCTGTGGATGCCGCGCGACGAAGTCGGGGGCGACTTCTTCGTGTTCCGCGCTGGCGAAGGCCGTTGCCTGCTGGGCGTGGTGGACTGCGCCGGGCACGGCGTGCCCGGGGCGCTGATGACCATGATCGGACGCACGGCCTTCGACATCGCCGTCAGCGAATTCGGGCTGGAAGACCCCGCCCGCGTGCTGGCCCGCATGGACGATGTGGTGCGCACCATGATGCTGCACGACGAATCGATGCGCGGCATTGCCACCAGCATGGACGCGGCGCTGTGCGCCGTCGACCTGTCTGCGGGTACGCTGACCTTCGCGGGCGCCCGCCTGTCCCTGTATTCCAGCGACGGCGAAACCGCCCAGGAAGTGGCGGGCACGCGGGCCAGCATCGCCGACAGAAAGACACCAAGTTTCGAGAATCAGGTGCTGCCACTCGACCCTGGCTCCACGTACTATCTCACCACCGATGGGTATCTCGACCAGTCGGGCGGCGACAAGGGCTTCGGGTTTGGCCGGCGACGCTTCCTGGAACTGCTCACTGCGCAAGCCCGGCTGCCAATGTCCGAGCAGCGCAGCGCCTTTGCTCAGGCCTTGGCGGATTACCAGGGGTCGCGCCTGCAGCGTGACGATATAACCGTGCTCAGCTTCCGCTTCAAACCGCGTGGTTGAGTATGACTGACCTTGCAACGGAGAACGGAATGAAGCGGATCGATGTCCAGTCGCTGCGCGACGTCTTCATCGAACAGCAAATCCTGCTCTGCTTCAACGGGCCTTTTTCTGCCACGTTGATCGAAGAGATCGGGCATGCACTGCGCCTGCACCTCGAAAGCCTGGCGGCGCCCCGTCCGGCTGTCGGTGATGTGTTTTCGGCCTACATCGAGCTGACGCAGAACATTCGTCACTACACCAGCCGCAAGGGGTGGACGGGTGCGGATGCCCAGGCAACCCTGGTGGTATCGCATGGCGCCGAGGGCGGCTATGTGGTCAGTGCGGGCAATGTGGTGGAACTTGCAGATGGCGAGGAACTTGCTGCCCGCGTCGATGGCCTGAACCTGCTGGATGCGGTTGCCTTGAAGGCTGCATACAAGACGCAGCTGCGCCAACCCCGCGACCCGAATGCCAAGACTGGCGCCGGCCTGGGCCTGATTGATCTCGCGCGCAAGGCGCGCGAGCCGCTGAAGTACACCCTGGTGCCGCTGGACGCCGGCAGGGCGTTTTTCAGTCTTCACGTAGCAATTTGACGAGGAATAATATGCGCGACCTCATTGTCGCCGGTACGGATTCGATACCCGCGGTCAAGGCCGACTGGGCGTCCGGACTGCTGGAAATGACGGGGGACTCCTACCCCGAGAACGCTTTCGAGCTTTACCAGCCGGTCATCGACTGGATCGAAGCCTATCTCGCCGCTGACCAGCGTCCGCTGAATTTGCGGCTGACTTTGCTTTACCTGAACACCAGCAGTATCCGTGCGCTGATCGACATCCTCGACCTGCTCGAGACCGCGCACCAAGGTGGCCGCGCCGTGGGTGTCGTCTGGCTTTACGAGCCCGATAACGAAGGCGTCGCCAACCTGGCTGAAGAGTTCCGCGAGGACTACACCTTCCCGTTCGAGGTCGTCGCTCAAGACCGCTGATGATGAAAACCGACGATCCGCTTGGCCGACAGATAGACGCGCTGCTGGAAGACGAGGCGCATCAGGGGCACCCCCTGCATGCGGCGTTGGCAGAGTTGTACACGCGCTATGTAGAGCAGTCGCGTCAGATCGACCGGATTTCGCATATTGCCGATCGTTACCAGGACGCCGAGCGCGCGCGCGGCCAAGGCCACGCGGCGAACTATCAGCGCCAGTTGCGGCAGCTGGAAAAAATCGTCCGCATCAGCGATCAGTACCAGCACATGCTGCGGGACGTGAACGATCGCCTGCAGTGGCTGTCCAGCCGGGACGAGCTGACGAGCTTGCCCAACCGCCGCTTCATGCTGGGTTTGCTGGGCGAGCAACTGCGCAAACTCGCCAAGGGGGGCGAGCCGGTGTGTGTCGCGATGGCGGACATCGACCACTTCAAGGCAATCAACGATACCTATGGACACGATGCAGGTGACAAGGTGTTGGCAGCCCTCGGAGAGTTGTTTCGCAACAACTTGCGCGCCGAGGACGTGTGCGGCCGCTGGGGCGGGGAAGAATTCCTGATTGTGTTGCCCGGCGCCGACCTCGAGTCCAGTACGATCACGCTTGCTCGCTTGCGGGCACGTGTGTCGGCGCTTCCCGGTCCTGCAGAAGGTGAGCAGTTCCGGCTGAGCCTGTCGATTGGCCTGGTGTGCGGCACTGATGCCGGCGAAGCACCGGATCAGTTGTTGAAGCGGGTCGACGGTGCCTTGTACGCTGCCAAGCGCCAAGGGCGTGACCGCACGGTGATTGCCTGAAAAACCGCTCTTATTTATCCCCGCCCACGCATGCGGCCACGCACTCGCCTTCTCGGCAAGCGAGTGCTTGGTTGGTGTGCCGTGCTCAGGTAGTCTTGGCTTTGCCCGTTTGCAAAGCCGCAGCCCTGCGTGCGCCAGCCTGACATGACTGAATGACAAACGAAAACCTGCCGGATCAAATCGCCGCGAAAACGGCCGAAGCGCTGGCTTCGCCAGCCCGCTCGCGCTGGTATGCCCTCAAGCCCTGGCTGGTACCCATCATTGCCATCGTGCTTGGCGCGTTGGTATTCGATGCCTTGCACGCCGTGCTGGCCGAGGTCGATTACGCCTCGGTGGTGGCCTCGACCATGGCGGTGGCGCCTACCGACCTGGCCCTGTCTCTCTTCTTCACGGCCCTGAGCTATCTGATCCTTACCGGTTATGACGCCTCCAGCCTGCACTATGCGGGCGCGGTGGTGAAAAAACCGACGGTGTTGCTGACCTCCTTCGTTGCCTACGCACTTGGCAATACGGTGGGGCTGGGCGTATTGACCGGCGGCACGGTGCGCATGCGCATGTATGCCGCAGCCGGGGTCGAACCCAGCAAGATCGCGCGTGCAATCGCCTTCAATGCCGGCGCCTTCGGCCTTGGCATGACCGCCTTCGGGGCAGTCGGCCTGTTGTGGGGGGCGAACGAAACCGCTGCGATGCTGAAAATGCCCGTGTCCATGATTCGCGGGCTGGCCGTGCTGGTGATCCTGGGCATCGCCGGATTCGTGTGGCTGTGCTCTTGGCGCCGCGAGCTGGTGATTGCCGGGCGCTGGCACGTCAAACTGCCGCTGCCTGGCCTGGCCGTGCGCCAACTGCTTATTTCGGCTGCCGACCTGAGCGCCGCTGCGGCCGCCCTGTGGTTCCTGTTGCCCGCCAATGTGGTGGACCTGCCCACCTTCGTTGCTTTCTACGCGCTGGCCATGGCGCTGGGCGTGATCAGCCACGTGCCGGGCGGGCTGGGTGTGTTCGAAGCCGTGATTCTGCTGGCCTGTGGCGGTCGTGCGCCTGCCGATGAGATTGCCGGCGCGCTGATCCTGTATCGCGGCATTTATTTCCTGTTGCCGCTGCTGGTGGCCACGGTGATGCTGGTCAGCTTCGAGGTCCGTCGCAGTTCGGCGGCACCGCGGGTTGCGCGGGCAGCCGTGCGGCTGACGCCGGGGCTGCTGGCCGCCGTGACCTCCTTGTCCGGCATCATGTTGATGGTGTCGGGCGTGACGCCGACCGGGGACGATGCCGCCAGCGAGTTGCTGGCCTTGCAGATGCCCTTGTTCCTGATCGAGGCGGCCCACCTGATCGGCAGCGTGGCCGGGGTGGCCATGCTGTTCGTGGCGCGCGGTCTGGTGCACCGGCTGGATGCTGCCTGGTGGAGCACGCTCTTCCTGGCCATTCTGGCCGGCATATTGGCGGTGCCCAAGGGTATCGCCGTGACCGAGGCAGGCATGCTCAGCCTGCTGACCATCTTGCTGGTGGTGTCGCGCAAGCAGTTCTACCGCCGCTCCTCTTTGTTTACCCAGACCTTCGAGAAGGGCTGGCTGGTGGCCGTAGCCTGCGTGCTGGCTGCCTGCGCCTGGGTGCTGTTCTTTGCCTATCGCGACGTCGACTATGTCGACCGCATGTGGTGGCAGTTTGCGTTCGACGCCAACGCGTCGCGTTCGATGCGGGCGCTGATGGCGGCCGCCATGTTCAGCCTGGCACTGGGCCTGTGGCAGTTGTTCCGGCAGCCGTCGGGCACCATCACCGAGCCCGATCAGGAACAACTGCAACGTGCTGCCGAGGTCATCCGTGCCCAGCCCGCCGCCGATGCCTGCCTGGCCTTGATGGGCGACAAGAGCCTGCTGTTCTCGCCGTCGGGCAAGTCTTTCATCATGTACGGCAAGCAAGGCCGTTCCTGGATTGCACTGTCCGACCCGGTCGGCGATGCACGTGAATGGCCGGAACTGATCTGGCGTTTCATCGAGATGGCAGACGCACACGGTGGCCGCGCAGCCTTCTACAAGGCCCGTCCGCAAACCTTGCCGATGTATCTGGACGCGGGTTTGCGCGCCTACAAACTGGGTGAAGACGCCTACGTTTCCCTGCCCGAGTTTTCCTTGCAGGGGCCGCGCCGGGCCAATTTGCGCCATGGTGTGAGCCGCGGCGAGCGCGAAGGCCTGAGCTTCGAGATCGTGGAGCAGGCGGATGTGCCCAGGGTCCTGGAAGAAATTCGCACGGTCTCAAGCGCTTGGCTTGCCAAGCACGAGGCCCGCGAAAAGAGCTTCTCGCTGGGCGCCTTCGACGACGAATACATCTTGCGCCAACCGGTGGCGTTGGTTCGCCAGCACGGCCGCGCGGTCGCCTTTGCCACGCTGATGTCCCCGGAAGTGCTGCGCGTCGAGGTCACCGTCGACCTGATGCGCCAGGCGTCGGACGCGCCGGCCGGCACCATGGACTTCCTGTTCGCCAAGCTGATGCTGCATTTCAAGGCGCTGGGATATCAGCGCTTCGGACTGGGTATGTCGCCGATGTCGGGCATGACGAGTCATCAACTCGCGCCGCGCTGGCATCGTTTCGGCCGCCTGATGTTCCAGTATGGCGAGCGTTTCTACAATTTTCGCGGTTTGCGCAGCTTCAAGGACAAGTTCGATCCGGTCTGGGAAGCGCGTTATCTGGTGACGCCCGGGGGGCTTTCGCCCTTGTTTGTGATGGCTGATACCGCAGCGTTGATCGGTGGTGGTTTGAAAGGAGTAATCGCGAAATGAGCGGGATGAACACAGTGCGTATCCGCCAGGTCGCAGCTTGCGCCTTGGCAGCGGCAGTCACTACCTTGTACCCGGCGCTGGGCTCGGCGGCCGATGGGCCAACCGCCACCAGCTTGTCGCATGGTCGGTTCAAGAACGTGCAGATCATCAAGCCGGAAGGCGCGCCCAAGGGCGTGACCATGCTGTTCTCTGGCGACAAGGGCTGGACGCCAGCCGACCGGCAACTGGCCGAAACGCTGGCAGCGCAGGGCGCGTTGGTGGCGGGTATCGACACCGCGCAGGTCTTTGCCCAGTTCGACGGCGACGATGGCAAGTGCGTGTTCCCGGATGGCGACCTGGAAAACCTGAGTCGCCTGGTGCAGGCCTATGAAAAGCTGCAGGGTTACACCCAGCCGGTGATCATGGCGCAACCGGGCCGCGGCGCGAACTTGGCCTACGCCTTGTCGGTGCAGGCCTCGCCCAAATTGTTCGCCGGCACCATCTCGCTGGGTTTCTGCCCGGAACTGCAGATGAAGAAGGCGCTTTGCACCAATGACGACGGCCCGGACGTGCCGAACAGCCGGCCGCGTGGCAGCAAGAGCCTGGTGTTCGAGCCGGCACCGCTGCAGACGCCGTGGGTGGTTGTCCCGCCGCAGGACGACGCTGCGTGCAAACAGGCCGCCGCGCGTGATTTCATTGCCAAGGTCCCTGGCGCACAAGTGGCCAATGTGGACAAGATCGCTGCGCCTGACGCCGCGTCGCTGGCCCAGATTGCGGCGCTGTACCAGAAGGTCAATGCGGGCCGCGCGCCCGGTACGCCGATGCCGCCCGCCACGGTGGCAGACCTGCCGGTGATCGAAATTCCGGCCACCGCGGGCAAGAGCGACATGTTGGTGATCCTGCTGAGCGGCGATGGCGGCTGGGCCAGCATCGACAAGGAAGTGGCGGCCTCGCTGGCTGCGGACGGGGTGCCCGTGGTGGGCTTCGATTCCCTGCGTTACTTCTGGAGCAAGCGCACGCCGGAATCCACTGCGGTGGACATCGACCGCTTGATCCGCTATTACCTGTCTGCGTGGAAAAAACGCCGGGTAGTATTGGTCGGCTTCTCGCAGGGGGCCGATGTGCTGCCCTTCATCGTGAATCGTCTGCCTGCCGCCACGCTTGAGCACGTGTCGCTGGCGACCTTCCTGAGCCTGGGCAAGCGCGCCGACTTCGAGTTCAAGCTGACCAACTGGGTATCGTCGAGCAAGGCTGGCATGCCGATTCAGCCTGAAGTCGACCGGTTCCCCGCTGGCCTGGGGCAGTGCGTGTACGGGGTGGAAGACAAGGACAGCCTGTGTCCGAAGATCGACCCCAATCGCATGGCCTTGACGAAGTTCCCGGGTGGGCACCACTTCGACGGGGACAATGACAAGGTTGCTGCTGCGATCATTGCCGCAGCACGCAACTGCACCGGCCCGCGTGAGGCGATTTGCAAACGGCCCTGACATTTGTCGTGTCGGAATGACCGGACGCCGGGGCGCTTCACAGTGCCCCGGCGTTTTTGTCTTCACCGTCGAGCACAAAATGTCAGCCCGTTTACATTAGGTCTTCCGGTGCTTGCGCCTGGAATTGTGCTGGCGACCTACAGTGAGCTTACATTCACGAATAAAGTCGCGCCCAATGGGTTGTGCAGGTCACCATGGAAGCCAAAACTCCCTCACGGCTCCTTGAGCTGGATTTTTTCCGCGGCCTGGTGCTCCTGTTCATTGTTGTCGACCACATCGCGAACAGTGTGATGGCGAAGATAACCCTGCGCAATTATGCGATTGCAGACGCGGCTGAGGTGTTTGTCTTTCTGGCGGGCCTGGTCACTGCGCTGTCCTACGCAGCGCTGGCGCGGCGCAAATCTGTGGCGACCGCCGACAAGCGCTTCCTGCGTCGGGCCTGGGAAATCTACGTTGCCTTCCTGATCACGGCGGCCTTGATGGTCGTCAGCGGCCTGATTCTGCGCGCCACCCACATCGATATCCCGTCGCTCGGACCCACCGAGGTGGAAGCCTTCGTGGCGGCGCCGTGGTACTTCCTGTTTGAAGTCTTCACGCTCCAGCGTCAGCCTTTCCTGTCCGACATTTTGCCGATGTACGCCTTGTTCGCCTTGGCCACGCCTTTGCTCATCCGCATCGGCCGCAAGTCCGGGGTGGCGCTTATCGCCCTGAGCCTGGCTGTGTGGCTGGCCGCACCGATGTTGGCGTCCATCCTGCCGAGCGCACAGCACCGCGGCAACTGGACCTTCAATCCCTTTGCCTGGCAGTTGTTGTTCGTGATGGGCATGTCCATCGGACTGCGTCCGCACATTCCTGAAAATCTGTCCGACCGTGCACGCCGGCGCATCACGATCGTCGCATGCTGCTTTGCAGCTTTCGGCGCGTTCTGCGCCATGTTGTGGGGCAATCCTGCGCTGCACGCGGCCATCGTGCCGCAGTGGGTGGAAGACACGTTCTATCCGATTTCCAAGGCCAACGCCGCGGCGTTGCGGGTGTTGAGCTTCATGTCGGTAGCCTGGCTGGTCTACAGCCTGTGTCGCGGCGGCCGCATGCAAGCCGTGGCCCGCCGCATGAGCCTGATTGCGATGATCGGCCGCAATGGTCTGAATTGCTTCGTCGGGGCAGCGGTGATTTCGCTGGGCGCCGAGGCGATCGCCTACGGGGTGACGGGTGGCAATCCCATCTGGCCGGTATCGCTGGGCGTGGATGTGCTGGCGATCCTGGCTGTGATCGCCGTGGCTGCCTGGTCGGAATCGCGCAGCAAGGCGCGCCGCGCGGCAGCTGCAGCCGCTGCACCGGTGGTTGCGGCATCGTCTGCCTCGACAGCCCCGGTTTCCCCCCGTACAGGGCCGCTTGGTACCGCCCCTGTGCCGCCGGTTCAGGCGCCTCGGCAGTCGACCCCGCATTGATGGTGGCGCGTCTGGTTCCTGCGTACAGGCCCGGCCGCAACACGCGGCCTTGGGTCAAGTGGCTGGCGGCCTGTTGCGCCAGCTGGACCGTAAGCTGTGCGTTCGCGCAGGTGAAGACGCCTTTGCCGATTCCCGATCCGCGCTCGGAAGCAGTGGTGCAGCCGGGGGCCACGCCTGCCCCTGGTACCAGTGCTGTCCCGACCACCGGTTCAATCACCCCACCGCTTCCTTTGCCTGGAAGTTCGGCGCTTCCTGCCACCACGAGCGAGGGATTGCGCATCCAGCCAGAAGTGCTGTCATCGCGCGCCGACATGGTCTCCGGCGGCGACGTGCTGATCCGCATCCCGGTGCCCAGCGATATCGACCCTGACGATTTGCGCATTTATCTGGGCACGACCGACGTGACCGAGCGCTTCGCCGCCGGGCGTGCCGGCACCGAAGGGCGCTTGATCGGCAGGCTGAAGGGTTTGCAACTGGGCGCCGTGTCGCTGGCCGTGCACTACCGCGGCAAGCAGGTGGGCTCGGTTGGCATGGTCAACCATCCCATCAGCGGGCCGGTGTTTTCGGGGCCGCACGAGTCACCTTACGTGTGTCAGACCACCAGCTTCACCCTGCCTGGCGGCGCTTTTCTGGGCGAGCCGCTGGACGCCAATTGTTCGATCCAGACCCGGGTGGATTACTTCTATCACCCGACCGGAGGCGATACCTCTGGCCTGGTGCCGATGCCCAATATGGCCAAGCCGCCTGCCGACGTGGCGCGACTGACCTTGGGCGGCAAGTCCGTCCGGTACATCCTGCGGCTGGAGACCGGGACCATCAACCGGGCCATCTACCAGATTGCCGCGCTGCACGATCCGTTTGCTGACCGTCCGGTCGACCCGGCCAATACCTGGGCGGGCTGGAACAACCGGTTGATCTACGCCTTTGGCGGCGGCTGCAATGGGGGCTGGAACCGCCAGGGTTCGTCGGTGGGCGATGTGCTCAACAGCGACCTGATCCGCCAGGGTTATGCGATTGCGTCGTCGTCGCTGAATGTGTTCGGGAACAACTGCAACGAGATCCTGGCTGCCGAAACCATGGCGATGGTGAAGGAGCAGTTCGTGCGCACCTTCGGCCCGCCAGTGTTCACCGTAGGCTGGGGATGCTCGGGCGGCTCTTACCAGCAGCACCAGATCGCCGACAATTACCCCGGCCTGCTCGACGGCATCATTCCCGGCTGCAGCTTCCCGGAACTGATTGCGTCGACGATTCCGATGCTGGCCGACATGAACCTGTTGCGCCGCTACTTCGCCAAGCCCGACGCGCTGCCGTTTTCACCCGAAGCACAGCGCGCGGTGGCGGGCGTGGTGACCGAAAAAGTGCTGCACAACGCCGATTTCCAGCAAGGCGTGAAGCGCATCGCGGTATCGGGATTCGTGCCTTCTGTGTTGCCGCGCGACGCCTTGTTCGATCCGCAGAAGAACCCCAAGGGATTGCGTTCCGACGTCTTCTCGCACCTGGTCAATCTGGTGGGGCGTGACCCCACCAGCGGCTTTGCACTGCGACCGCTGGACAACGTGGGCGTGCAATACGGCTTGAAGGCGTTCAACGACGGGGTGATTTCGCTGGATCAGTTTCTGGATCTGAACACCAAGATTGGCGGCTACAACCGCGATGGCGTGCCGATTGCCCAGCGCAGCGTGGGCGACGAAGAGGCCATTCATGCCTCGTATCGCAATGGCCTGGTGGTGGGTCGCGGGATGCTGGGCGCCACGCCCACCATCGATTACCGCGCCTATGCCGACGACCAGCCCGAGGGCGACCTGCATTTGCGCTATCACTCGTTTGCGCTGCGCGAGCGCCTGATTGCGCAGCATGGCAAAGCGCCGAACCATGTGATGTTTGTCGAGGACAACCGCTACGGCCTGTATTCCAGCGACAGTCCCTTGCTGCGCCGCGCGCTGTCGGAAATGGACCACTGGCTGACCGCCATCGTCAACGATCCGGCAAAGATTCCCGCCTTCGACAAGGCCGCCAGGCACCGGCCGGCGAGCCTGCAGGACACCTGCATGACACGCGACAGGATCGCCACGCCGACCGTCGGCACGGTGCATCTGGAGCAGGGCGCTTGCGCTGCGCGTTACCCGACCCCTGCAGGGCCGCACCATGTGGCAGGCGCGCCCGTGGCGGGCGACATCATCAAATGTCAGTTGAAGCCGGTGGACCGTGCCGACTATCGCGTTCAACTCGATGATGCGGATCTGGTGCGCATCAAGCAGGCTTTCCCCAACGGCGTCTGCGACTGGAGCAAGGCGGGAGTGGGCCAGACGGCGCCAGCAAATCCCTGGCGCAGAGTGGGCGTGTCGTGATCCCGGGTTGGTGCAAGCAACATCGCCATTACGGCACACCTTTGAATCACTCGCACAAAAAAAGAGGACAAGGTTCGCAGCCCTTGTCCTCGTAGTGCCCACGGCGCCTGCCGCATATTGGTTGCTGATCGGAATCATGCGGGAGTATCGACCGACGGACGTCCAGCTCTCCACTGATGAACGCCCGGATACTGCGCCAAGAGCCGCGGCCCGGTGGGCATTACCCGCCCGGACCGCCTTCGTGCAATGACTCCCTGAAGGGAATCAGACTGCCACGGGTTCCTGTGCTGCTGCGAAGACCACCGCGTTGCCGACCAGGCTGACCGAAGCCCAGTCGACCGAGCCCCCCAGCTTCACCAGCACGTCGCCGACGCCGTAGGCCGTGTCAGCTTCGGTATCGGCAACCAGGTAGGTGGCGTCGCCCCAAGTGAAGGCGGCAATGCTGGACGGCGTGCTTGCAGCGCCTGCTGCTTGAAGTGCAGCGGTCGCCGCTTCATACACAAGCTCGCTTGCGCTCATGTCCTGCACGGTGATCGCACCTTCGTTGGCGGATTCCGCGGCGCTGAACACGATCTTGTCGCTGGCACCGAAGTCCGCAATGGTCACCATGCTGGCAGCCATGCTTTCCGGCGACTGCTCGGCCAGCGTGAGGGCGCTGACGTCGATGGTGTCGGCGCCGTCACCCAGGGTGACCGTCAGGCCGCTCTGATCGAACACGGTACCCACGGCGAATCCAAGTTGGTCATCGCCGGCGCCCAGGTCGATGGTGGCATTGGCGCCGGTGGTACCGCTGATGCCCAGGATATCGGCGCTTGCCGTGCCGATGAACGAGGTGGCGCTCGCCAGATCGTTGATGCGGATACCCGCGGTATTGGCGCTGGCATCGACGGCGGTGATGCCGCTTACTGCGTCAATGCCTACCTGGGCGCCGCCGGTGACCGTCAGCGTACCGTCGGTCACGCCGGTGATGCTGACCAGCGCGACCGCGCTGCCGGCGTCGATGGTGATGGCCTTGATCGCCGTGCCGGTGACGTCCAGGGTCTCGATACTGTTGCCGGCACCGCCTTCCGCACCGCCTGCCGTGACGGTCAGCGAGGCAAGTGCAGCCCCGGTCATGTGCACGGCGCCACCTTGTGCGTCTTCCAGCGTCAGCGTCGCCGTGGTGGCGGTCTCGTTGAAGCCGAAGCTCGCATCGACGTTGGTGCCCGTGATCGAGGTGCTCTGGCCTTCGGCCAGATTGCTGACGGCAAGCGAGGCGGCGGCATCCAGCGAACCAAGGCTGCCGACACCGGCGAAGTGCGTGGCATCGATGGTGGTGGCGCCAGTGGTGGTGAACTTCACCGCTTCGATGCCGGCAATCTTGTCGGTGGCATCGATGGCACCGGTGGCTTTCTGCACCACCAGCATGTCGTTGCCGTCCAGGCCGTCGACCGAGAATCCAGTCTTGGTGAAGGACGCAGCGTCCGCGACGATCAGTTGATCGTCACCATCCGTACCGACGATCGGCGTGCCGTCGACCGGATTGGTCGGCGTCCCGCCGCCACCCGGGTTGGTCGGGGTTCCGCCACCACCGGGGTTGGTCGGCGTGGTCGGCTGGCCGAAGCTGGTTTCCGCAGCCGTTACGCTGGCCGGGTCGGCGGTGATCGCCGCCAAGGAGGTCTGCGTGCCCGGTGTGACCGTCGCGTTGGCATAGGTGCCCACGAAGGTGGCATAGGCCACCTTGTTGCCGAACATCGCACGGTCGTTGACCGTGGCGGCGTAATCGGCGTCGCTCATGCCATCGGGTTTTGCGCCCATCGGGGTGCTGACGACATTAACCAGGCTATTGACCAGATATACCCGGGCATCTGCGGAGCCTACGCCGCCTGCGCTTTCCAGTGCAGCCAGCCAGAATGCCAAACCACCGGTATCGGGCGCCCTGCCGAAAACAGTTTGATAGAAAGTCGTGACAAACTCGGTTCCGGTTTGTGCCGGGGCATAAATAGCTTGCCCTTCAGGTGCAGTCAGAAAACCATTGGTCACGGTGGACAGACTGGCTCCATTCGCCAGGCCTTCCGACCAGAATTTCATGCCTTCGGTGTCGGGCGCTCGGTTAAACAGCGCAACATAAAGATTGCTGACCTGGGTCAGATATTCAGAGCTGGTCGCCATAGTAAAATCCTCGATGGGTTTGGCAAGCAAATTACGAACGGTGGCTTGGCTGCAGGTGGGTGCAGACAGTTTCTCCATGCCGGGGCTCCTGCGTTTCATGCAGGCGTTTTGAATCGCGCCGAATTCAGCGTTGGGATTGCCACGAGTTATGGAGGCAGCTCATCCTAACTGAGCATTTCTTTGTCGTAATGCGCGCTACGGCAAACAAAGTTAAACCATCGAGGTTTATTGGGTATAACCGATAAACAGAAAACAAATATAAATTCTGGGTGTTTTGTATTCCACAAAATGCGTTCGCTGTTTGCAGCCGTCCAGGTGTCGTGCAAGCCTTACCGGCAAAACAAAACCCCGACTGCTGGGGGACAGATCGGGGTTTTTTTCCTGCGCCGGACTGGCTTGCTGCCTGCCGGGACTAGCTACGACTGCTACTGACTTACCATGCTGGCGGGGCGTCGGACAACGCGTCCGGCTGCCGCATTATCAGGCGGTAGCGCGCAGGCGATTGCGCAGGTCACGAATCTGGTCGTGATTACGGACCACACCTTCGTATTGGCGCTGCACCACTGCCTGGATATCGGCCGGCAGGGCTTCCTTCAGTGCGTCGGCATAAGCTGCCTTGGCCACGTCTTCACCGCGCTCGACTTCTTCCAGAATGGCGAGGTCGGTACGGCCAGCGACGGCCGCTTTCAGGTTGGTCCAGCCGCGGTGCACTGCACCGGCGATCGTGCCGCTGTCTTCCGGAGTATCACCCAGGCGCAGGACGATTTGCTGCAGTTCAGCGGCGCCCGACGCGCAATCTTGCGCGCGGCGTGCCAGCAAGGCCTTCAGTTCAGGGTTCTTGGCATCTTCGGCTGCGGCTTGAAAACCTTTTTCGCCGTTCTTCGACACTTCAACCAGATCGTTGAGGATACCGCTGACTTGTTTGGCCATGATTGTTTTCCTTGAGATATGGATAAGTTTGAATTGCGGGGGGCGGGCAAGTTCTGCATCGCCTCACAACGAGACATGAGCAGGAGACGTGCCTGAGATGCCGTATCCGGTCGGGAATGTGGATTGCTTGAGAATGGCTGCGATAGGCAGAGCAAACATTACGAGCTTCACTTTTATGCTTGGGTAGGGTTTACCGATTCGCGCCTTTTGCTGCATTTTTTCTTGTTATTTCGCAATCGAGATCAAAAACTTATGGTTTCTTCCACTCTGGGCGAGGCGCTTTCGGCCAGCGCCACGCTCGGTCCGGCAGGCATGCTGTCCCACTTGGTTGCTGAGGGATTCGACCGTCTATCCCTGCCGGGTAGTGGGCAGACCCTGGCACGCTGGCGCACCTTGGCCGCGGTCGGCGGCCATGACCTTGCGCTTGCCAAGCTGTTTGAAGGCCATACCGACGCGATGGCCATTCTTGCCGAGCTTGGTGCACCTTCCTTTCCTGCCAATGGCATCTGGGCGACTTGGGCAGCCGAGCCTCCCGACGCCAAAGTGACGGTGGCAGCCACTGCCGGGCATCTGGTTTCCCTGCGCGGCACCAAGGCATGGTGCTCGGGTGCATCGGTCGCGACCCATGCGGTATTGACTGCCTGGGACGCTCAAGGCCGACAGCAATTGTTTGCAGTGGACCTCGACCAGCAAAGCATCACGCGTCACACGGACGCCTGGCAGGCAGTGGGCATGGCGTCGACCAACAGCGCCTATCTGCGCTTTCACGGCACCTTGGCGCACCCGCTTGGCCAGCCCGGAGACTATGTCGGGCGACCGGGGTTCTGGCACGGTGGGGCAGGGGTGGCGGCATGCTGGCTGGGCGCAGCCCAGTGGCTGGGCAACTACCTGCGCGAACATATGAAAAAAAGCGGCGGTGACCCGCACCGACGGGCGCATCTTGGGGAGGTCTATGTGGCGCTGGAGGGCGCGGCCGCCACCATGCGCGCGCTGGCTGCGCAGATCGATGCCAACCCTGCACACTCGTGGCGGGTGGCGGTCATGCATGCGCGTCTGCAGGTCGAGGCCGCATGCGACACGGTGATCCGGCATGTGGGCAGGGCGCTTGGCGCCACACCATTCTGTACCGATCGCCACTTTGCGCGCCTGATGGCCGATTTGCCGGTGTTCATCCGGCAAAGCCACGCCGAACGTGATCTGGCGTCCCTCGGTGAAGCGGTGTCTGAAGAGGGGGCGCCGACATGGGTGCTGTAAACCAAAACGCGGCTGCGGCAGGTGCCGGTGGCGAGAAAGCCCGGCGCATCGTCGGCGAGGGAACATCGGATGCGCAGTGGGCCGCATCGGCATCCTTGAACGGCGTTCCCGTTGCACGGGTCGACGCGCTGGTCCCACCTGGCGGACGTGCGGTGATCGTGGCGCCGCATCCCGACGACGAAATTCTGGGCACGGGCGGCTTGCTTCGCAGCCTGGCAGCGGCGGGCAATGCGTATCTGCTGGTGGCGGTCACCGATGGCGGTGCCAGCCATCCCGGCTCGTCGGACTGGCCGGTTGCGCGCCTGACCGCCGCCCGCGCTCAGGAAAGCCGCGAAGCCCTGCAACGCCTGGGGGTGGGAAATCTTGGCGCGCAGGGTGACGTGCAGCGGCTGGGCTTTCCCGATGGCGGGCTGCGCAGCCAGGAAGACGATTTGACCGCCGCTCTGGCGGACCTGCTGGTTCCTGGCGACGTGGTGTTTGCCACCTGGGAACAGGATGGCCACCCCGACCACGAAGCGGTCGGGCGCAGCGCCCGGCGTGCGGCCGAGAAGCGCGGCGCCGCCTTGATCCAGGTGCCGATCTGGGCGTGGCACTGGGCGCTTCCTGACGACCCGCGCATGCCGTGGGCGTCGGCGCGGCGGCTGATGTTGTCGCGGGCAGACCTGGATGCCAAGCAGTACGCCCTCCAGGCCTTCACCAGCCAGATCACCCCTGATGCGTCGACCGGGCGCGCCCCGATCCTGCCCGAGTGGGCCCTGACCCGGATGTTGCGTCCCTTCGAGGTGTACTTCCTATGAGCACCGATATCGACCCGGCCCATTTCAACGACATGTTCGTCAAGCACGACGATCCGTGGGCCTATCGAACCAGCTGGTACGAGGCGCGCAAGCGCGCGCTGACTCTGGCGGTGTTGCCGCGCAAGCGCTATGCGAACGCGTTCGAACCCGGTTGCGCCAATGGCGAGATGACGGCAGAACTGGCGCCGCGATGCGATCGCCTGCTGGCGTGCGACTTCAGCACCAACGCGGTTCATCTGGCGCGCAGCCGGGTGAAAGCCTTGTCGCATGTGCGGGTCGACGAAATGTGCGTGCCCGCCACCTGGCCCGACGAGAAGTTCGACCTGATCCTGATCAGCGAATTCGGCTACTACCTGAGCCAGAATTCCTTGGCGGCCTTGGTCAAGCATCTGGACAAGGCACTCAGCCGCAACGGGTCGCTGGTGGCCTGCCACTGGACGCGTCCCATGGAGGATGCGCGTAGCGATGCCGCCACGGTGCATCGGCTGCTTGGCGCCTTGCCGGGGCTGAGCGTGGTGGCCGCGCATGTGGAACCGGATTTCCTGTTGCATGCCTGGGTGCGAGGTCCGCAGTCGGTGGCCCAGATGGAAGGCCTGGCATGATCGGCATCGTGGTTCCGGCTCACAACGAAAGCGAGGCTCTGGCCGGCTGCCTGGCGGCGCTGCTGCTGGCGGCGCAGGCGCGGGCCCTCGATGGCGAGCAGGTGGCGATCGTCGTGGTGCTGGATGACTGCACTGACGACTCTTCTGCGATTGCGACCGCGTCCGGGGTGCAGATACTGTCGGGAAAACTGCGCAACGTGGGCTTGGCGCGTGCACTTGGCGCCCACTTGCTGGTGGCTCAGGGCGCTCGCTGGCTGGCCTTCACTGATGCCGACTCGGTGGTGGCGCCGGATTGGCTGGTGACGCAGCTGTCCTTGAAGGCCGATGTCGTCTGCGGCTGCGTAGAGGTATCGGACTGGTCGGAACACCCTGACGGGGTACGCGAGCGCTACCTGTCGCGTTACGTGGACGCCGACGGACATCGGCACGTGCACGGCGCAAATCTGGGCGTGGCAACCGCCGCTTACCAGGCCGTCGGCGGATTTTCGCCGCTGGTCACTGGGGAAGATGTGGCATTGGTCGATGCCTTGCTGGCATCGGGGGTTGAGGTCGCGTGGAGCGCTGCGCCCCGCGTACGCACCAGCGCCCGTCGACGCGCCCGTGCGCCGGGCGGCTTCAGCGACTATCTGCGGCTGCTGGGAGAGACGACGCTGGGCTGCGGGCTGCCGGCTCCGCTGGCAGCGCCTTGAGCAAGGGGTAAGGGTTGATCGCACCGCTCATGGTGTAGATGCCGTAGTGCAGGTGGGGCGGCGTGCCCTGGGCATTGCCGGTGTTGCCGACGTAGCCCAGCACATCGCCTGCGACGACGCGGTCGCCCGCCGACAGGGTTTCTTCATAGCGGTCGAGATGCGCGTAATAGTGACGCTGTCGGCCCGGCCCGTAGACCCACACCGACCGGCCACCCAGGCGGTTTTCTCCGATGCTCGCCACGATGCCCTCGGTGGCCGCGATCACTGCCGTGCCGCGCGATGCAAAGATGTCGATGCCCTCATGCCGACGCCCGCCGCTTCGTGCGCCGCCCCACGTGTCCACCAGGTTGCGACGCGCCACGCCAGCGACCGGTACCGCCACCGATTGCGGCGCTTCGCGGACCGATAGCGCAATGGAAAATTTCAGGTAATCGAGCTTGGGGCCGATCCACGGCCACGTGGCGAGTGCCAGCAATGCAAGGATGACGAGGGCAATCAGGGTACGCATCAAGTCCTTTTCTCGAAGGGCGCGCAAGCGGCGCAGCCAATGAAAACGGGGGCCAATCGCCCCCGTTGCGGTCACACGCTGGTTGGATCAGGGCTGCTGGGTGCGGTGATCCGATTTGCCGGTCTGCGTACCGGCGAAGTTGCCGGACGGGCGCGTGCTGCCTTGTTGGCCGCGTTGCTGGGTGTGCTGTTGCTGTTGGCCGACTTGTCCGTTTGATCCGGCGCCGGACTGGCTGCGTTGCTTGTCTTGCTGCTGTTGTTGGTCGGACTGAGGCTTCTGCATCGAAGCGTTCTGGGTGTTCGGGTCCTGCGGCTTGTTCTGCTGGGTCATGTGAAATGCTCCAAGTCTGGACGGGATTTGCACGGCAAATACATCCGTCGGAAAAAGCGTCGTGGGCCAGCTTTCACAGCAACCGTTATGCCTGCCGGCGCCGTGGCGGCGCAGCCCGGTTCGCCTCCGGTGTGCCCGTGGTTGCAGCCTGATTTGCAGCCTGATTCGCAGTCCTGTTTTGCAATGTTTGCATTTTCAGCGCTGCGACTGGTGTAGGCGACAGACCGGCGCCGACGGCTATTCGTCAGGGAAACTGCCATCCAGGTAGAACCAGCGTCCGTCGATGCGCACGAAACGGCTGCATTCATGCAAACGGTGGGCTTGGCCGTGCAGGCGACTGCGGGCCACGAACTCGACCGTGGCGTGGTCGGCGTCCTGCGTGGCGTGGCGCTTGATGGACAGGCCCAGCCACTTCAACCCGGCTTCGTTGGGTTCCAGCTTGGCCGGGCGGGTGTCGGGGTGCCAGGTGGCCAGCAGGTAATTGCCCAGATCCAGGACGAATGCGCTGTAACGCGAGCGCATTAAGGCTTCGGCGTTCGGCGCCTGCAGGTGTGCAGGGCCTGCGTGCCAGCGGCCACAGCACTTGGCATAGGCGAGCGCGTTGCCGCAAGGGCAGGGCGAGGTGGCGGGAAAAGCGGGGGTGATGGAAGACGGGGTGTTTGAAGGTGACATGGCTTGGCAGGGCGGCGTGGTCTACATGGTCTACAGTAGCGGCTCATCCGCTTCCCGATTCTGCCATGCTGCTGCTGCTCTCGCCCGCCAAGAAACTGGATTTCGACACGCCTGCCCATACGGACAAGCATACGCAGCCCCTGTTCGTCGATCAGGCAAGTGCCTTGATCAAGGTGCTGAAGAAAAAGACGCCGGCCGATATCGCCGAGCTGATGGACTTGAGCGAGGCGCTGTCCGAGCTGAATGCCAAGCGCTACGCCGACTGGAAGCCCGAGTTTTCGCCGGCGACCGCCAAGCCCGCCATGCTGGCCTTCAACGGCGACGTATACGAAGGACTGGATGCGCCCAGCCTGTATGCGGCGCAGCTGGAGTGGGCGCAGGACCATCTGGTGATTCTCAGCGGCTTGTATGGCGCCTTGCGCCCGCTGGACCTGATGCGACCGTATCGGCTGGAAATGGGTACCAAACTGGCGACTGACCAAGGCAAGAATCTATACGCCTTCTGGAACCGGACCATTGCCGACTACCTGAACCAGCGATTGAGCGATGCCGGTGGCGCCCGGGTGATTGTGAATCTGGCGTCCGAGGAATACTTCAAGGCAGTGGATCGCAAGGTGCTGGATGCCCGGGTGGTGCAGTGCGTGTTCGAAGACTGGAAGACCGACAAGTACAAGGTCATCAGCTTCCACGCCAAGCGTGCGCGTGGCCTGATGGCGCGTCACGTGGTGACGCACAAGGTGCGTGGCCCGGCCGCGCTGCAGAACTTCGACGCCGAAGGGTATGCCTACGATGCCGCGGTCTCGGACGAAGATCGCCTGGTGTTCCGCCGCCGTCAGGACTGAGGTCCTCAGTCCTTGGGCTTTCCGTCCTTGGGCTTTCCGTCCTTGGGTCGTCAGTCCTTGGGTCGTCAGTCCTTGGGTCGTCAGGATTGCTTCTTGGCCATCGGTGCTGCGTGCGCCCGGCGCAGCACCCGCAAGCGCAGGCCGTTCAAGACCACCAGCAGGCTGGCCCCGGTATCGGCAAACACCGCCAGCCACAGACTGCCGTGACCGGCCAGCGCCAGCCCGAACACCAACGCCTTCATGCCCAGCGCAAACGTGATGTTCTGCACCAGAATGCGCGAGGTCCGGCGTGACAGGTCGATGAAGCGCGGCAGCTTGCCCAGATCGTCGCCCAGCAAGGCCACGTCTGCGGTTTCCAATGCCGCAGCGCTGCCGGCAGCGCCCATCGCAAAGCCGATGTCGGCACGGGCCAGGGCAGGGGCGTCGTTCACGCCGTCACCCACCATGCCGACTTTGCCCTGCGCAGCCCAGCCTGCGATGGCATCCAGCTTGTCCTGCGGCAACAAGCCGCCACGGGCGTCCGACATCCCCAGTTCGCGCGCCACGGCATCGGCAACCGCCTGGCTGTCGCCGCTCAACATGGATACCTCGATGCCCTGGGCGCGCAGTTCGGCGATGGCGCGTGCGGCATCCGGGCGAACGGTGTCGGCAACCGCGAAGATCGCCAGGACATCGGTGGCATTGGCCAGCACGATGGCGGTCTGACCGGCGCCTTCGATTTCCGTCATGCGCGTCCGCGCAGCGCCATCCAGCAGATCGCCGATCAGCCGGGCGTTGCCCAGGGCGTAGTCTTGCCCGCCAATGCGACCGCGCACGCCTTTCCCCGGTACGGCGATGAAGTTATCCACAGGCGATGGGGGCGGGAAAGAGGCTGGGGTAGTTGAGTCGCCCGCATTCGAGTCGTCCACATTCAAGTCATCCACACGCAAGTCGCCAGCATCGGACGCCGCGGCATCTACCGCCACGCCGGATTTTTTCTCGGCCAGGTCTGCATAAGCCTGCACGATGGCATGTGCCAGCGGGTGGGTGGACAAGGCGTTCAGGCTGGCGGCGATGTGCAGCAGTTGGCCGTCGGGCTGTCCTCGCAAGGACACGATGTTGCGCAGGGCCGGGCGCCCTTGGGTCAGCGTGCCGGTCTTGTCGAAGGCCAGGCGGCGCAGCAAGCGGCCTTGTTCCAGATACAGCCCGCCCTTGACCAGGACCCCCATGCGGGCGGCGGCAGCCAAGCCGCTGACCACCGTGACCGGTGTCGAGATCACCAGGGCGCAAGGGCAGGCCACCACCAGCAGCACCAGGGCCTGGTACAGCGCGTCGCGCCAAGCCATGCCGGCCAGCGGCGGTGCCAGCAGCACGAACAACACGGCGGCGGCAATCACGGCAGGTGTGTAGTAACGCGAAAACACGTCGACGAAGCGCTGGGTCGGGGCGCGCTGTGCCTGGCCTTGTTGCACGGCGCGGGCAATGCGGGCCAGCGTGGTGTCGCCGGCTGCTGCCGTCACGCGGTAGTCCAGGGTGCCGTGGGTGTTCACGGTGCCGGCAAACACAGTGTCGCCCGGCGCCTTGTCGACCGGCAGACTTTCCCCGGTGATGGGAGACTGGTCGACCGCCGAATGGCCTTGTTCGACCGTGCCGTCGAGCGCAATCCGTTCACCCGCACGGGCGCGCACGCGGTCTCCGGGATTCACCTGCGCCGCAGGTACGGCCAGCCAGTCGCCGTTGGCCTGTTCGACTTGCGCCGTATCTGGGGCCAGCGCTGTCAGCGCGCGGATCGCATCGCGCGCACGGTCCAGGCTGCGCGCCTCGATCAGTTCGGCCAGACCGAACAGCCAGATCACCATCGCGGCTTCCGGCCAGCGGCCGATCAGGGCGGCGCCGATCACGGCCAAGGCCATCAGCAGGTGGATGTTCAGGCTCAGGTGGCGCAGCGCAATCCAGCCCTTGAACAGGGTCTGCCGGCCGCCCAGTGCGATCGCAGACAAGGCCAATGCCACCACCGGCCAGGACGCATCCTCGCCGGAGTAGAGCGCCAGTCCTTCGGCGCCGGCAGCCAGCACGCCGGCAACCGCCATGCGCAAGTGGGGACCGACACGCGCAGCAAAGCCCGTGGCGGCAGGTTTGTCGTCGGCGGGTGCGGCGTCGTCAATGGGCACCGGGACCATGCCGGTACCGCGAATCGCCTGGATCAGTACTGCCGTATCGGGCAGCGAGTGGGCAATGTGCAGGCGACGTTCGAGCAGATCGACATCCAGCCCATGCACACCTGCCATCGGCAGCAAGACCTTGCGCAACAAGGCTTCCTCGGTCGGGCAATCCATCTGCTCGATCTGGTAGCTGGTACGTGTGGCGCCAGGCGGCAGGGCGCTGTCGCGGCGCGAGCGTGGCGCGGCCATCGCCACGCTTGCCGCACCTGCGCAGCAGGCGTCGTGGTCGTGTTGGTGATCGTGAACCTGTGCGCCCGAATGGTCGTGAGCGTGGTCGTGTTCGGCTTGATGCGTGTGCTCGTGGTGGTGAGCGTGGTCATGATCATGGTCATGGCCGTGATCGTGGCTGTGATCATGCGCATGCACGGCGGCGCCATCATGGACGGGCGCATGTTCGTGTTCATGAGCATGATCGTGGGCGGCAACATGAGCAGAGACGGGCAGGGTGTTTTTCCTTTGCATGCACGCATTGGAAACCCTGAAGTAACTACAGAGTCAAACCTTTCCGACAGGGCGGTTTCCGGTTTTTTGACCGCGTATAGTCGTCCCGTCCAAGGAGAAATCAATGGAAATATCCGCATGAAGATCGGCGAACTCGCCCGCAGCGCAGGCTGCCCCGTCGAGACCGTCCGTTACTACGAGCGTGAGGGCTTGCTGGCCGAGCCCGCGCGCACCGACAAGAATTACCGCATCTACGACGCGTCCCAGGTAGACCGGCTGGCCTTCATCCGTCACTGCCGATCGCTGGACATGACGCTGGATGAAATTCGTCGCCTGCTGCGCCTGTTCGACGCACCCGATGGCGATCTGGCCGATGCCGACGCCGTGCTCGACGAACATATCGGCCATGTGGCCGACCGCATCACCGAGTTGGTGTCGCTGCAACACCAGCTCAGCACCCTGCGCGAGCTGTGCCGGCAAGCCGTCGCCAAGGGCGGCGGGGTCGATACCTTGCAGGCGCTGACAGCGGCGGTCGATACCGAGTGGTGTGCCCCCACTGGCGAACACCGCCACGGATCGCTGGGGCGCACCCACCGTTGACGGCGTTGTCGCGCAGGAATTGCCGTCACGTCTATCGGTATCTTCGTCTGCTGATTGCGCAATTTTTACGCGTATGCGCTAAACTCTTGATTCTCAAGCCGTTTTTCTTCAGCCCGATAGTCTGGAATACCCAGGCGCAGTCCTCGGCACAGTGCTGGAAAAGGCGCAGGAAATCGCTACTGAACAGTCACTACCTGTCTGGCATGTGCCACGCAGCCAATGACGCTCGGTAGCCATCGATCCGCAACTTTTTCGGCCCCCCGGCGTGCGCGTCGCGCCGCCTGTCACGCCGCCTACCTGCAGGACTCATCCTGCACCGGCCGTACCGCGTGACTGGACCGTCCTGGCAACTCGACCTTTACGGGACTGGACCTTCCTGTCGTGCACGGGGTGATCCCTGTTCGCGATATTGATGGTTCGGGCATTGGCAGCATCCGCCATCGCGGGATGCCACGTGTCGAATTCCGGCGAGTCCCCTCTGGAAATCAATGACCGACCTCGCAACTTCTACTGACATTGCCGCCACTGATGCGGCGCCTGAGTCCGCCGCCAGCTTCGACCAGTTCGGTCTGCATCCGAACCTGCTGACCGCCATCGCCGCCACGGGCTACACGACGCCGACGCCGATCCAGACCCAGGCGATCCCCGTGATCATCAACGGGCGCGACGTCATGGGTGCGGCACAAACCGGCACCGGCAAGACGGCGGCCTTCACGCTGCCGATCTTGCATCGCCTGATGGCAACGGCCAACACCAGCGCTTCGCCGGCACGTCATCCGGTGCGCGCACTGATCCTGGCGCCGACCCGTGAACTGGCCGACCAGGTCGCCGAGAACGTCAAGCGCTACAGCAAGTTCTCGCCGCTGCGCGCAGCCGTCGTATTCGGCGGTGTCGACATCGGCCCGCAGCGCGAAGCGGTGCGCCGCGGCTGCGAAGTGCTGATTGCCACGCCGGGTCGGCTGCTGGATCACATCGAACAGAAGAACATCAACCTCGGCCAGGTCAGCACCTTCGTGCTGGACGAAGCCGATCGCATGCTCGACATGGGCTTCCTGCCCGACCTGGAACGCATCATTCGCCTGTTGCCCAAGCAACGGCAGAACCTGCTGTTCTCGGCGACGTTCAGCAACGACATCCGCAAGCTCGCGCGTACCTATCTGACCGAGCCGGTCGAGATCGAGACCGCCGGCCGCAACGCGATTGCCGACACACTGACCCAGATCGCCTACCAGATGACCAGCGAGTCCAAGCGGGCTGCGGTGGTGCACCTGGTGAAGTCGCGCGGCCTGAAGCAGGTCATCGTGTTTTCGAACACCAAGATCGGCACGGCCCGCCTGGCGCGCTTGCTGGAAAAAGACGGCGTCAAGGCCGAGTCCATCCACGGCGACAAGACCCAGGGCGACCGCATGAAGGCGCTCGAGGCCTTCAAGGCCGGCGAGCTGGAAGTGCTGGTGGCCACCGACGTGGCTGCGCGTGGCCTGGACGTTGCCGGCATTCCTTGCGTCATCAACTACGACCTGCCGTACAACGCGGAAGACTATGTTCACCGCATTGGCCGCACGGGCCGTGCAGGCGCCAAGGGTGAGGCAATTGCCTTGTTCACCGCCGAGGAAGAGCGTCTGCTGCTGGACGTCGAAAAGCTGATCAAGACGACGATTCCGCGTGGCGTGCTGGATATTCCGGCATCGATCACGGAAGTGCGCACGCGCACCGAGCGTCCGGAACGCAGTGCCCGTGCGCCGCGCAGCGCCGAGCGCAGCAGTCCTGTCGCCACGGCGAGTGTCGACGCAGCACCGGTCGCGCGCAGCGCAAGCCCGGTGTCGCCGGAGCGCAGCGAGCGTCCCGCCCGTGCGCCGCGCGATTCGCGCGAAAGCCGAAGCAGCAGCGGTTCCACCTCGCGTGCCCGCTACGATTCGCGTCCCACGGTGACGGACGATTTCTTCCTGAAGCCCTACGAGCCGTCGGCCTCGGCGGCAAGCGCCGAGCCGGAAAATACCTATTCGCGTCCGACGCAGCGTCGCCAGGTTGGCGCGTTGCTGGGTGGCGGCAAGAAGGCATGAAGACACTGTGATGAGTGGGTGACGGGCCAGGTGCTCGTCACTGCGCTGATCGCACGGGCTTGATTGCAAGCCTCTGATTGCAAGACTCTGATTGCAAGCCCCTGATTGCAAGCCTCTGACCGCAGGCAGCCTGCGGTCACATGACTCGACCGGATCTCGCATCCGGTCGAGTCGTTTTACAAGGGCTTCAAGTCTTCGTCGAGCAAGCCGGTCAACACCGCACGGCCTTTGGTGTCGACCCGGAATTCGCCGTACTTGGCGGCCTCGAATTCCTTGGCCCGGCCTTCCGCAAAGAAGAAGTCCGAGGTCACCACGCGCACCCCTTGCGGCGTCTGACGGAAGGGCAGGGCCAGCTGTTTGTCGCCAAGTGGTGCTGCCTGGGTCTGGACACGGACATAGCGCCCGACGTTGTCTTCATCCGGCTGCACGACCACGAAGCCCGCGCGCATCTGCGCGTCGTCCGTGGCTGGCCCGGCGTCCGCACTGTTGGCCGAGTCCTTGTCTGAGTCCTGACTCGAGTTCTGACCCGACTTTTCCCCCATCACCGAATTTGCGCCCAGCTCGGCAGCCTCTTTCTCGTCTTGCCTGACGTATTCCATCTCGGCGAGCGCATCGCGCGCATTGTTGCCGACTTCCAGGCGCAGCGCCATGTAGTCGCCCTGCATCAGCGAACGCGGGTCTACCGGCGCGAGTGCCAGGTAGATCACGGTGCCGTCGGTGCGCAGTTTCTCGAAGGCCCACACCGTCATGTTGACGCCCACCAGCGTGGCCAGTACGCCCAGCCACAGAATTGCCGTGCGTTTCATGATGCAGACTCCTTGGTGCCGGCAGCATCGACGGCCTGCCGGGTGCGATGTGCAATGACGGCCTGCCAGATGCCCCACAGCAGCAGCATGAGTAGCCCGACGCCGCCAAGCCAGATGGATTTGTCCAGCAGGCTGATGTCGGTCAGGTAGATGTCGCGCACCAGATAAACCGGCAGAAGGGCCACGCCGAAGGCCAGCAGCAGCGGGCGAGCCAGCGCAAAGCCGCCCATCATCCACATCACCGCCATGGCGATGCCCGGCATGCGTTGCCAGAAGGGCGACAGCAACAGCAGCACCAGGGGCACGGCTACCATCATCGCGATGCTGCCCGAGGTGCGCTTGGGCCACATCAGCAAGACGGCAAACAGCGCGGGCATGGCGCTGATCAACAGCAGCACCCAGCGGGTCATCGCGACAAGCTCATAGTCGTAGTAGACGCCGATCATGGGCAGGGCCGTCGCGCACAAGGTGAAGGCCCAGGTCAGTGGCGCCAGGCCCGGGTGCGAACCCACAGGACGCGCTGCCAGCCACAGCCCGAGCGCCACGCAGTTCAGCACCAGTGGCAGCAAGACCGAGACGACCCGATAGCCGTTGCTGCTGAACAGGTTGTTCAAGGGATTGCCGCTGAGCATGAAGTACAGGCCGAAGGCCATGGCAACGCCGCAGATGAATCGATGCAGACTGACGCGATTGAGCAGATACAGGACCAGGGCCAGCACGGCGAGCGCAGCGCCGCCCGCGATGCCGCGCTCGGTGCTGGAGTCGTGGAACAGGACCAGACCGCAGGCAACCATCAACTGACCAGCCAGACTGAGCGAGGTGAGCAGCTGGCTGGCGAAGGTCCCCAGTTGCGCGCGCAGGCATGCGGCTGCGATCAGCGCGCCCATGGCGCCAATCACCGCAAAGCCGGTTTCGGGCATGTTGCTGAAGTTTTCGAACATCAGGAAGCCCATGGCCACCAGCAGCAGGATGCCGGCCACCCAGGCCGCCACGCCGGTGATCGCACGCAGGAGCCATGGGGTTTCGCTGCGCGGTTCCGGCATGGTGGGCTGCGCCACCAGACCGGCTGCATGCAGGCGTTGCCACAGCGCCATGTCGCGGGCGTGGCTGGCTTTCCTGATCCCCTCGAGGGTGATGTCGGGAATCATGATTGCCACCGTTTGCCGAGTTTGCGAAGCACGCTGGTATAGATCGCCGCCTGCACCACGGCAAGCAAGGCGCCGCCGAACAGGCCAAACAGGAAGTCCTGATCGAACATCTCGCTCATGCCGATCCAGGTGATCACGAACAGCAGGCTGAGCGCGATCAGCGCGAGCATCATCAGGTCGCGACGAACGCGGTAATACACGTAGCCCAGCCCGATCAGCACCGCTGCCCATGCCAGCCAGCCCGGCAATCCGTGGTGCATATGGCGCCAGAATGAGCCCACGCCGACCGCGCGGCAAGACAGCATGGCGATGGCCAGTGCGGCCACGTAACGCGGCCCGATGCGATCGCGCATCCAGCTGATGCGCGTGCCTGCCCATTCCCACGCTGCGAGCAGCAGCAGATTCAGTGTGGCGACCGCCATGAAGACATCGAAGGCAGCCGGCACGAAGCTCGGCATGGTGTAGGTGGTGAACGCAAGCCACGTGGCAAACGACAGCACCGTGGCCCACAACATCCACAGGACGGGCGTGGTGCCTGCCAGCACCCACGGCAGCATGGTCAGCGACCAGTAACCGAACAGCACGGCGGTGTCAGCCCCGGTTTGGTAGGTCTGGCCCACCAGCGCCAGCAAGGCGCCGGTAGCCAGCGCGCCGGTCAGCAAGGCAGCGTTGCGGGCAGGCGGACGGCTGCGCAGCAGCTGCGCAGCCAGCGCGCACACCAGTATCAGCAACTCCAGGCCACCAACCTTCAGCAGCGGCCCCAATCGCGTCCAGTTGGCGGCGATGAAATGGATGATCGCGACGCCGGTCAGCAGTGCACCCAGCCACAACAAGCCGATGTTCAGCGCAGCGCGCCAATCGGGGGCCGTAGGCCAGGGGTCTGTGAAGGGGTCGTTATCTGTGCCCGCGCGCGCATCAAGTGCGCGGCGGGTGGCCGGGGTCAGGTGACCTGACTCGGTCCAGTCGGCAATCCGGCTGCGCTGCGTCGCGGCCGTGTACCAACGTTGCAGGGGGAAGTGGAGCATTGGGCTGCCGGGAGGGTGGGGTGGGGCGATTCTACGGGACCATTCCCCAACTCGACCGCGCAGCCTGTATCCAGCTGTTTAAGCCGTATCGCCAATGGACCGGATGTGGGTCACCTGGTGAATCACGGGCGGCGCATGCGGAACATGCGGTCCTCCGTAATCTCGAAGTAGGCCTCCGGGCCGCCGCCACGCAGGATCGGGCGTGCCGCCGCCGTGTCATAGATGCCGTCCTTGATCAGCGATTTGTCGATGTGCACCGCTACCACTTCGCCAAACGTCATCCACGAGTCCGTGTCGCCGCCATGCTGGTTCTTCAGGCGCAGGATCTGCGTGACCTTGCACTCGAAGGCGACTGGCGATTCGCCGACGCGGGGCGGCTTCACCAAGCGGCTTTCCACAGGCGTCAGGCCCGCCAGGTCGAACTCATCGACCTCGTGCGGGACGATGGATGCGCTCAGGTTCATCTGCTCGGCCAGCGGTCGGGTCGCCAGGTTCCAGACGAATTCGCCGGTCTCCTCGGCGTTGCGCACCGAGTCCTTGTAGCCGTTGCTGGAAAAGCCGATCAGCGGCGGCGTGTAGTTGAAGGCATTGAAGAAGCTGTAGGGCGCAAGATTGAGCACGCCGCCCGCGCTGCGGGTGGCGATCCAGCCAATCGGGCGCGGGCCGACGATCGAGTTGAAGGGGTCGTGCGCCAGGCCGTGGCCGGCTGCGGGTTCGTAGTAGTGCATGTCTTGCGTCACCGAACTCTCCAGGGGAGGCGGCCAGAACGGTGGCTGCCGGGTGATCTACAGGGGGTGTGCGGGCAAGCCGTGGACGAAGCGTTGCGCCCATTGCTGCGTGGCAGCGGTCCAGAAGTCTGGCAGATTTTGCGCAATCAGCGTGGAAAACCCCAGTGCCTTCCAGGCCATTTGCAGCGTGTACAAGGGATTTTCCAAGTCCAGCGCGCTTGCGCCGGTCTGTTTGGACAGCTTCTGGCCCAGGTCATTGGTGACCACCGGCACGTGCATCATCTGCGGCAGGGGCATGCCAAGCAGCGCCTGCAACACCCGCTGGCGCGCTGTTGATCCGAGCAGATCGGCACCACGCACCACGTCGGTGACCCCTTGCCAGGCATCGTCGACCACAACGGCAAGCTGGTAGGCCCACAGACCGTCGGCGCGTCGCAAGACGAAGTCACCCACGTCTTTCTGTACATCCTGGCATTGCTCGCCCACCCAGCGGTCGGTGAAACAGCGCAGGCCATCGGGCACGCGCAAGCGCCACGCGCGCGCACTGCGACCGGGCGGCAGACCGTGCCTGCAGGTGCCGGGATAGGGCAGTTCCCCTACCGGCAACGCGCCCCGGCTCGATATCAGCGAGTCGGCGATTTCCTTGCGCGTGCAGGCGCAACCGTAGATGTGACCCTGGGCGACCAGTTGATCGAAGGCCGCCTGGTAGGCCGCGTCACGGGTCGATTGGTAGACCACCTCGCCATCCCAGGCCATGCCCAGCGCAGTCAGCTGCGCCATGATCTGCCGGTCGCTGTCGGGCACCACGCGGGGGGTGTCGAGGTCTTCGATGCGCAGCAACCACTTGCCTTGATGGGCGCGTGCGTCCAGCAGGCTGGCCATGGCAGCCAACAGTGACCCCGCATGCAGGGCGCCGGTGGGACTGGGGGCGAAACGGCCGATGTAGGCAGGAGAGGTCGACATGGCTAATTGGTGAGGGGATGGACGGCGCCGATATTGTCCCCGACGATTTGCTGTGACAGCAGCGCCGCATGCAGGCGGGGAGATTGCAATCGTTGCAGGAACCAGCTCAAGGCAAGGCCGTCGGCAGGCGTGCGCCAGGCGTATAGCAGTTGCTCGCGCAAACTTGGCCGGTTGAGTTGAAGCTGGACCAGCGCGCCGCTGGTCAGATGCGGCGCAGCGGCCGTCATTGGCAGAAAGCCGCAACCCAGGCCGCGCAGCAGGGCAGACACTTTGTGCGGCAGGGAAGACACGGTGAAGCTGTGGCGGCTGGTATGCATGCCACGGTTCAAGCCGGGCATGCGCCGGGTGGTGTCGGCCAGCATCACCACCTGGTGACGGGCAATCTCGCCGGGGTCGATCGGTTGCGGCAACTGCGCCAGCGGATGATGCGGCGCTGCGCAGAACGCCATGCTGACTTCCCCCAGCGCGCGTGACGGAAAGCGTGGGCCGGGCGCGCCTTCGGAATGGGCGCCGATCACCAGGTCGACGCGTCCAGATACCAGCGCATCCCAGTTGCCTTGCAGGATTTCGGTACTGAAGGTGAGGTGGGTCTTGCTGTTGAGCTGCTGGAAATCCTCGACCAGATCGAACAAGGGCTCCATCGGGAACAGCGCATTGACGGCGATGCGCAACTCGACTTCCCAGCCGGTGGCCACGCGCTTGACGCGGTCGGCCAGGTCGCCGAAGGCATCGACCAGGTGTCGTCCATCGCGCAGCAGCGCCTCGCCTGCGGGCGTCAGCCTTGCGCGGTGACCGCTGCGGTCGAACAGCAGCACATCCAGGCTTTCTTCCAATTGGCGTACCGAATACGTGATCGCCGAAGGGACCTTGCCCAGTTCGCGTGCTGCCTTGGCAAAGCTGCCATGGCGCGCGATGGCGTCAACCATCAGGACGGATTCGGGGGTAAGCGCGCTGGCAAGTGACATCCGCCGACGGTAGTAGTTCGTTCAAAAAATTGCAATGGTTTCGTCAAAATGATGGCGCAGAAGCGCTGGGCGAGGCGCTCACAATGCAGCCCTTGCCCAGACGTCGCGACCTAGACCTGCCGCAGCGATGGGCCCCACACAATAGGAATTGTCATGAAAGCCTTGTTCCCCCTTGCACTGGTTGCCGCCCTGTTTGCCTCGTCGGCCTATGCCGATGAGTTGTCCAACCCTGCCGATCAGATCCGCGAGCAGGCGCAAAGCATCAAGACCCGCGCCCAGGTGGTGTCGGAACTGCAAGCTGCCAAGCGGGCGGGCGACCTGGGCGAAGTCGGTGAGGATGTCGAGTACGGCCAACAGGCCGCAGCGGGCAGCCAGCTGAGCCGTTCGCAAGTGGCCGCCGAAGCGCGTGACGCGCGGCTCGCAGGCAATGTGCAGGTTGGCGAACTGGAAGGCTGGGCCCGCCGGTTTCCCTGGGTGACACCACGTCACTCAGGACTGCAGGAACCGACTCGTCTTGCCGTGAAAACGCGGTGATGACGGGTCTTTTTTCATTCCGCAAATAATTTGAATATTTTCGTCGCTATGGTTGTCTGGCAAGCAGAAATACTGTCGAGCGTCGCCTTTTGGCAGGCTTTGCAAAGGCAGCGGCCGAAAGTCAGCCGCGCGGTTTAAAATGGCCGGATGTCTTCTGTACCGCAACACTCCCCCTTCGTTCACCTGCGCGTCCACTCCGAGTTTTCGGTGGTCGACGGCACGGTGCGTATCGACGAGCTGGTCAGCCGGGTGGCCGAGATGGGCCAGCCCGCCGTGGCCCTGACGGACCTGTCCAACCTGTTTGGCCTGGTCAAGTTCTACAACGCGGCCCGCGGCAAGGGCGTCAAGCCCATTGCCGGTTGCGATGTCTGGATCACCAACGAGAACGAACCGGCCAAGCCCTTTCGCTTGCTGCTGCTGGCCCGCACGCACCAGGGCTACCTGAACCTGTGCGAATTGCTCAGCCGCGCCTTCCTGCGCAACCAGCAGCGCGGCCGCGCCGAAGTGCTGCGCGAGTGGTTCGACGAATTGGGCGAAGGCCTGATTGTTCTGTCGGGTGCGCGCTACGGCGAAGTAGGCCGCGCACTGGAAGACGGCAATGTGCCGGCGGCCCTGGCGGCTGCGCGCGAATGGTCGGCGCGCTTCCCTGGCGCCTTCTATATAGAACTGCAGCGCGCAGGCCACGACGGTGACGAGCGCTATGTGCAGGCGGCCTTGCACCTGGCGGTGCAGGCAAAGTTGCCGGTTGTCGCCACCCACCCGGTGCAGTTCCTGGAACAGGAAGGCTTCCTCGCGCACGAGGCACGTACCTGCATTTCCGAAGGCGAACTGCTGGGCAATCCCAAGCGCGTGCGGCGCTTCACCGACGAGCAATACCTGCTGTCCACCGAGGACATGCAGCGCAAGTTCGCCGATATCCCATCGGCCCTGGCCAATACGGTGCAGATCGCGCAGCGCTGCAATCTGAGCCTGGTACTGGGCAAGCCGCAACTGCCCGACTTCCCGACGCCTGACGGCGTGTCGCTGGACGATTTCCTGGTCCAGCTGTCGGAAGAGGGCTTGGAAAAACGCATGGCCTTCCTGTTCCCGGACGAAGCCGAGCGGGAATCGAAGCGCGCGCAGTATTACGAACGCCTGCGCTGGGAGTGCAAGACCATCATCCAGATGGGCTTCCCCGGTTACTTCCTGATCGTTCAGGACTTCATCAACTGGGGCAAGAACAACGGCGTGCCGGTCGGTCCCGGCCGGGGCTCGGGGGCGGGCTCGCTGGTGGCCTATGCGCTGGGCATTACCGACCTGGACCCGATTCGTTATGACTTGCTGTTCGAGCGGTTCCTGAACCCTGAGCGCGTCTCGATGCCTGACTTCGACATCGACTTCTGCCAGGACAATCGCGAACGCGTCATCGACTACGTGAAGGAAAAGTACGGTCGTCAGGCCGTGAGCCAGATCGCCACCTTCGGTACCTTGGGTGCCAAGGCCGTGGTGCGTGACGCCGGCCGCGTGCTGGACATGCCCTATCTGTTCTGCGACGGGCTGTCCAAGCTGATCCCGTTCAATCCCATGGACCCGTGGACGCTGGAACGCACGCTGAAAGACGAGCCTGCATTCAAGGAGCGCTACGAGCAGGAAGAAGAAGTGCGCGCGCTGGTCGACCTGGCCAAGCCGTTGGAAGGCCTGACCCGCAACATCGGCATGCACGCCGGCGGCGTGTTGATCGCCCCCGGCAAGCTGACCGACTTCTGCCCGCTCTATTGCCAGCCGGGCCAGGAAAACAGCGCGGTCTCGCAGTTCGACAAGGACGACGTGGAAGCCGTCGGCCTGGTGAAGTTCGACTTCTTGGGCCTGCGCAATCTGACCATTCTGGATTGGGCCGTGCGCTATGTGCGCCAGTTCAACGAGAACAAGCGCGACTTCGACGTGATGGCCTTGTCGCTCGACGACCCGGCCGTCTACAAGCTGCTGAGCGAGGGCAACACCACCTCGGTCTTCCAGCTTGAATCGCGTGGCATGAAAGAACTGCTGAAGAAGCTGCGCCCGAATACCTTCGAAGACATCATCGCCATGCTGGCGCTGTATCGTCCCGGCCCGCTGGAATCGGGCATGGTGGACGACTTCGTCAACCGCAAGCACGGCCGGGCCTCGGTGGATTATTTCCACCCGGATCTGGAAGGCACGCTGAAAAGCACCTACGGGGTCATCGTCTACCAAGAGCAGGTGATGCTGATCTCGCAGATCATCGGCGGCTACTCGCTGGGCGGTGCCGACTTGCTGCGGCGCGCCATGGGCAAGAAAAAGCCCGAGGAAATGGCCAAGCAGCGGGTGATGTTCGAAGAGGGCGCCAAGCAGAAGGGGCACGATCCCAAGCTGGCGGTGAACCTGTTCGACCTGATGGAAAAGTTCGCGGGTTACGGCTTCAACAAGTCGCACTCGGCCGCCTACGCGCTGATTTCCTACCAGACCGCCTGGCTCAAAGCCCATCACCCCGCCGAGTTCCTGGCCGCCACCATGTCGTCCGACATGGACGCCACCGACAAGGTGCAGATCTTCTGCCGCGATGCCCAGGAAAACGGCGTCGAGGTGTTGCCGCCGGACGTGAACTTCTCGGCCTACCGCTTCGAGCCGGTGGCCGACGTGCACACCAAGAAGGGCTTGCCGCCGCGCACCATGCGCTACGGCCTGGGTGCGGTGAAAGGCACGGGCCAGGGCGCGGTCGAAGACATCTTGCGCGCACGCAAGGAAGGCGGGGCCTTCAAGAGCCTGTTCGACTTCTGCCGCCGCGTCAGCAAGCAAAGCGTGAATCGCCGCACGATTGAAGCGCTGATCAAGGCCGGCGCCTTCGACACCATCGAACCCAACCGCGCCGCCATGCTGGCCTCGGTGCCGCTGGCAATGGAAGGTGCAGAACAAGTTGCGCGCGCGGCCAGCCAGGTGTCGCTGTTTGGTGGCGACGACCACGACGACCTGACCGGTGAACTGGTCAAGACCGAGCCCTGGGACATGCGCGAGCAGTTGACCCAGGAAAAGCTGGCGCTGGGTTACTTCTTCAGCGGTCACCTGTTCGATTCCTACCGCGACGAAGTGCGGCGCTTTGTGCGCACGCCGCTGAACAAGATGCAGCCCAATCGCGAGCTGCAGTGGTTGGCGGGGGTGCTGACGGCAGTGCGGGTGCAGATGACCCGTCGCGGCAAGATGCTGTTCGCGGTGCTGGACGACGGCACGGCGCAGGTGGAAATTTCCATCTTCAACGAGTTGTTCGAGCAGCATCGCAGCAAGCTGCGCGAAGACCAGTTGCTGGTAGTGCACGGCAAGGTCACCAACGACGAGTATTCCGGCGGCACCCGCATCGTGGCCGAGAACCTGTTCGACCTGCAACTGGCGCGCGAAGCCAATGCACGTGCCTTGCGCATCACGCTCAATGGCAATGCGGACGCCGAGCGCCTGAAGCAGATGTTGAATCCGTTCCGCGCCGAACCCGAGAACGGCATGCCGGGCACGCCGGTCGAGATCCGCTATTCACGTGGCGATGCCCGCTGCGTGGTGCGGCTGGACGAATCATGGCGTGTCCGCTTGTCGGAAACGCTGATCCAGCAACTGGGCAAGTGGGTGCAGCCCGACGGCGTGGAGCTGGCATATTGAACGCCGCGACGGCAAGCGTGGACGCGTCACCCGCATCGCGGCCGCGCCTGTCGGTGATCCTGATCACCCACAACGAGTCGGCCAATATAAGCGACTGCCTGGCCAGCCTGCGATTCGCCGATGAGTGGATCGTGGTCGATTCGGGCAGCACCGACGACACAGTGGTGCGGGCGCGCGCATTCGGCGCGCACGTGGTGCCCACGCGCGACTGGCCAGGTTTCGGCCCGCAGAAAAACCGCGCATTGGCGCTGGCCACCGGCGACTGGGTCTTGTCCATCGACGCCGATGAACGCGTGCCCGAGCTGTTGGCCGACGAGATTCGTCGCACCATTGCGCAGGCAGATGCGGATGCCAGCGCGCCCGCGCTTTACGAACTGCCGCGCCTGTCGTCCTACTGCGGACACTTCATGCGCCATGCCGGCTGGTGGCCGGACCCGGTGCTGCGCCTGTTCCGCCGCGGCGAGGCGAGCTTCACCGACCACCGGGTGCACGAGCGTCTGGTGCCCGTGGTGCCTGAAGCCCGTGTTGGCCGGCTGCAGCAGTCACTGATCCACTACAGCTTCCGCGACCTGGAAACGGTGCTGGACAAGGTCAATCGTTATTCCACGGCCGGTGCGCAGGCCATGGGCGAGCGCGGCAAGCGGGCGTCCTTAACCAGTGCGATCACCCACGGCCTGTGGGCGTTTTTCCGCACCTACGTGGTCAAGGGCGGTTTCCTGGATGGCCGCTACGGGTTCATGCTGGCGGTATCCAACGCCGAAGGCACCTACTACCGCTACGTGAAGCGCCTGCTGGCGCAAGAGCAGCAGGCGTCCGCGCCGGCCCGTGCGCAAGACGAGCGCCTGTGATCGGTCCGCGCAAGATGAGTTCGTCTGCTTTCACCATTGCGGTCGTCGTCACCACCTATAACCGGCCCGGCGCGCTGACGCTGTGTCTGCGCGCCCTGGCTGCGCAAGGCCGCCTGCCCGACGAAGTGGTGGTGGCCGACGATGGGTCGCCGGCCGATACGCTGGAAGCCGTGCGGGCCGCGCAGCGGGCCAGCGGCCTGCCGATCCGCCATGTCTGGCATCGCGACGACGGCTTCCGCGCGGCGGCGATCCGCAACCGCGCAATCGAACTCACGAGCTCGGACTACGTGATCTTCATCGATGGCGACTGTGTGCCGCGCCACGATTTTGTCGAACGCCATGCGCAACTGGCCGAAACCGGCTGGTTCGTCGCGGGCAATCGCATTCTGCTGGCGCCGGCCTACACCGATCGGCTGATCGCACTCGGCGACCCACGCCCCCTGGCCAGCACCGTGGAAGTCTTGCGGGCCCGCCTGACCGGCGGCATCAACCGGGTGCTGCCGTGGTTGCGGCTGTCCAGCAGCGCGCCCTGGCGCAAGCGCAAGCCGGATCGCTGGGAAGGCGCGAAGACCTGCAACCTGGCTGTGTGGCGCGGCGACCTGCTGGAAGTCGATGGCTTCGACGAGGCCTTCGCGGGCTGGGGCATGGAAGATTCCGACCTGGTGATCCGCCTGCTGCATGCCGGGGTCAAGCACAAGGACGGGCGCTTTGCGACCGGCGTGTTCCATTTGTGGCACCGGGAGAACGACCGCTCGCGCCTGGCAGAAAACGTGGCGCGGCTGAAGGTCTTGCAGGCCGGCGGCCGGGTGCGCGCCGAGCATGGCTTGTCGGGCGAAGTCGCTTCGGATGCGCAATTGACGGTGTGGCCGTCAGACCAGCACGACTCGGCGTGAGGGCAGCGTCTGCTGGCAAGGGTGCCGTTTGCCGGCCGGTTGTGCCTGCTTGGGCAAGCCGCCCATCAAGCCAGACGCGGATAGCCGTATGAATCGGCCTGCGCGCAGGCGCTGACGACGCGCTGAATCCAGAAATTCCATATTTCCGTGCGCAGCCGAGCCGGTATGATGCGAGCCGTCGCGCACCGCGGCAGGCTCGTAGCCAGTATCGCGTGCACCCATTTTCCTTTCTTGTCGGAGCACGCGTGTCCACGTTGCCCTCCTTGCCCCCCAGCCGCGCCATCGATATTGCCCGCTGGGGCGTGATCCTTGCCGCCGTCGGCACGCTCAAGTCCCCACCGGTTGCCGTGCTTGGCTGGTTGATCATGATCGTGGCCTTCCTGGCCAGCGGTCAGTCGGTCGAGCGCGTGCGCCGCGCCATGCAGCAGCCGACCGCTCGCACGGCGGTGCTGATGTTCATCTTCGTGCTGATCGGCTGCCTGTGGGCTACGGTGCCCTGGAGCCAGCGCCTGGGTGTGGTGTGGGACTGGCGAAAATTCCTGCTGATCGTGATTCTGCTCGGGCTGTTCGATGACCGGCTCTGGAAGTTGCGCCTGGCGGCTGTTTTCGTGGGCGCGTGTTTCGTCGGCGCGATCGCCACCTTCATTCTCAGCATTCCGGCCGTGCACGCCAGCACCGGGCTGGAAGCCAGCCAGTTGCTGCGCAACCACGGCACGCAGTCCCTGGCCTTTGGCGTGGCGGCTTATATCTGCCTGTGGATTGCCACCGACGCCACCCGGTTCGTACGGGAGCGCGTCACCTGGGGCGGCGCCGGCCTGGTGATTCTGGCCAGCACGGTGTTCATCACCACGGCTCGCAGCGGCTACCTGGCGATTTTGATTCTGGCCGGAGTTTTTGTTGCGGCGCGCTTTAGGGGCCGTCAGGTCTTGATCGCCGGCCTGGTGGCGGTGATCGCGATGGCGGCCTTGTTCGCCAGTTCCGGCACCTTGCGCAATCAGGTCAACCGGGCGGTTACCGAATGGCGCGAAGCCATGGTGTCGCCGGTCTACACCTCGATGGGTGCGCGCGTGACCATGTATCTGAACACGGCCGAAATCGTCGAGGAACACCCGTGGATCGGTGTGGGTACCGGCGGCTATCAGGAAGCCTATCGCGAGCACATCGACGGCAAGTACCAGAAGGACGACTGGCGCGGCTTCGTGACCGCCGACCCGCACAACCAGTACATGTTCTTCCAGGTCGAACTGGGGATTCTCGGTTTCCTGCTGTTCGTGTATTACCTGATGCGCGTGGGGTTCGATCCGGGCGACCGTGACATGTGGCGCTGGGTGGCGGTGGGCACGCTGCTGGCATGGTCGGCCAGCAGCTTGTTCAGCTCACACTTCAAGACCTTCGCGGAAGGTCACTTGTTCGTGGTGTTCGTGGGTGCGATGTTGGCGCGCACCAGCATTCCGGTGGCCGCGCCCAAGACGGTGCGGGTGTCCAGCTGATCCAGGCAATCGCTGTGACTGCCGCGATGGCGCTCACAGCCTTCCTGCTGACAGGGCACGCACGGCAGCGTGGCGTTCTGCAGCAGGATGACCTTGCCGCGCATCTGCTGCGGCTGGACTTTTTCGTAATCGCTATCCAGACCGCTGGTTGGCCACGGCCCCCAGATGCGCGGGTCGGTTGGCCCGTACAAAGCCAGGGTAGGGATGTCGCAAGCCGCCGCCAGGTGCGTGGTGGCAGTGTCCGGCCCCACGTACAGGGCGGCACCGCGCATCAGGTCTGCCAGTTCCCCCAGTGACAGCACGCCTTGCACGCGGATGATCTCGTGTTTGGTGGTGTCCGGCAGCGCTTCGGTCAGGCTGTCCAGATAGGCGGATTCTTCCTCGCCCGGCCCGCCGCTCAACAGGATGCGCAGGCCACGTTCGACCAGGCTGTTCATCAGAATCTGCCAGCCGCCCGCATGCCATTGCTTGTAGCGCCAGCGCGGGGACGGGTGGACGATCGCATAGGGCTGGGCAGGATCGAAATCGTGTCCGGGCGGGCAGTAGCGGCGCAGGCCGTCCACCCAGTCTGCCGGTTTCGTGTGGGCAGTCGGGGCGACCACGGTGCGTGCGTCGCCCAAACCCGCGACCTGTGCCAGCCGTTCGCCTTCCGTCACGCGGTGAATCAGCCCATCGAACACCAGGGGCTGGCGCAGCAGCATCCGTTTCCACCAAGCCTGACCGCGTTCCGCCGGCACAAAGCCTTGGCGATTGCGCGACGCCGCCCAGCCGTACATGTGCGGGCGGTCGCCTGGCAAGGTCACCAGCACCAGGTCGTAACGCCGCCACAGGCGCTTGATCAGCGCAATCTGCGTGGCCCGGTCGGGCCGTTGCGGCACGGTGATGACTTCGCGCAGGTCCGGGTTGTTCTGCAATATGCCTTGGGTGCCGGCGAACACCAGCATGTCCACCTCACAGGCCGGGTCGCGCACTTTCAGGGCGTGCGCAAGCGGGGTGGTCAGCAGCACGTCGCCGATGTAGCGCAGTGCAATCACCAGCACGGTGTTGGGCTGCGAGGCTTGGGGGATGCTCATCGCGTTGGTTTCCTGCAGGCAGACCTTGCACTATCGTGCGCACCGCATCCTGCGGGGTGCGCTGCCGGTATCACGGCAATCATGCCGGCGCTGCCATCGGGGCGACGGGGTGTTCCAGCATCTGCATCGCGCGTTCGACCACGGTAACGACATCCGGCCAGGCGTCGTGCGAACCCAGGCAGACGGCGTCCGGCGACCAGGGGCCGGTGCGTTCGCGGCGCGTGACGCCGAACAAGGTGATCTGGCGGGCGCCGACCGCGGCGGCCAGGTGCGAGGTGCCGGAATCGTTGCACACCACCAGGGCCGCCCGCTGCGCCAGGGCGGCAAAACCGCCAAGGGGCAGCGAGGGCAAGACCTTGGCGGATGGCACCGCGGCCTGCGCGATGGCGACTTCATTGGGCGGCGGGCAGATCACCGTGCAGTGGCCGGACGCATTGAGTGCGCGCGCCAGCGCTTCGAAATGCGGCCAGGCCTTGGGCTGGCCATGGTGCAGGCCGGTGGCGGTGGGCGACAGCAGCACCACCGGGCGGTCAATGCCGGCCAGGGTCAACGCCTGCGTAGCGGCACCATAGTTGCCGGTGGTCAGCGGCAGCGACAGGCGCGGCGGCGGCGATTCCGGCAGGGCCGAGATATCGATACGCCAACGTGCCAGTGCCTGGCGCGCGAGGTAGTAGAAGAATTCCACTTCATGCGTAAGGCCCGGGCGCGCAATCGGCCAGCGCAGCAGCAGGCTGCGCCCGTCGCCGCGGAACCCGGCGGCCGGCACGTGCGCCAGGCTCATGGTCAAGGCGCTGGAAAACGAATTCGTGAACAAGAGCCCGCGTGCGCCGCGCGTCGGCCGCGAACGCAGGTGCTGCAGGTCGGCGCGAAAGCCCTGGCCAACCGCCAGCACGGCGCTGGGCGCAAGTCCGGCGAACAGATCGCGGGCCCAGGGCTTGCCGCAAAGCACCAGGGGCAGGCCGGCGTCCTGCAGCAGCGCGAGCGCTGGCAGGCACATGCAGGCGTCGCCCACCCAGTTGGGCAGTCTGACGTAGACCGATGAAGGCATAGAAATCGACGCAACCAGCGTAAGAAGAGGAGGCCGTCGCGACGCCCGGTCGGGGGAAGCCCGAAGCGCGCCGCGTACAATGGCGAGCCCGGATTGTAGGATGTTGTGCGCCAACGCGTGCTGACCGGACGTAAGCAGCATTCGTGCAGGCGCTCTACAGGCCTTCATGCAGGCCTTCCCGCGAGGCCTTGTCACCATCGAAGCCAGGCTTCGATTTCGTTTTCAGGCCTTGGTCGGGCCTGGTTTGCGATGGCTGTCCCGGTGTCCGTCCCCTGACGGACGCCTGTGCGGCGCCGTTGCCCACGCCCTGCCAAGGCCTCCGTTTGAAGCAGAACGCCCCCGTGAATCCATCGACGAGTTCTCAGCCGATCAACCGCCAACTGTGGAAGCGCGTGTATACGCGCCTGTTCACACGCTGGCCGGCATTGATCGCCGCCACCTTCTGCCTGCTGGGCGTGGCCGCCACGCAACCCTTGCTGGCGCTGGCCATGAAGCCGCTGCTGGACAAGGGTTTTGTCGAAGGCCGGAGCAGCTACCTGTGGATCGCGCCGCTGGCGATCATCGCCATCTTCGTGTTCCGCGGCCTGCTGTCCTTCTGCAGCGACTACCTGATGTCGTGGATCGCCAATGGCGTGCTCGCCGACATGCGCCGCGACATGTTCGACCGCATGCTGCGGCTGCCCGACACCTACTTCAAGCGCATGGGCTCGTCGGCGCTGCTGAACCGGTTCGTGGTCGATGCCAGCACCGTCATGCAATACGCCACCGAGGTCTTCACGACCCTGGTGCGCGAAACCATGATTGCGGCGGCACTCGTCTGCGTGCTGTTCTACCTGTCCTGGAAAATGACGCTGATCGTGCTGGTGCTGATCCCGGCATCCACGCTGATCACCCGCGTCGTGTCGCGCCGACTGCGCGGCATCAATCGCGAAACGCTGACCATGAATGCAGAACTGACGCGCATCGTCAGCGAAGGCATCGACGGCCAGCGCGTGATCAAGCTGTTCGGCGGCTACGAGAACGAAAACGAACGTTTTCTGCACGTGAACAACCGCCTGCGCCGCTTCGCGATTCGCAATACCGTGGCTGCGGCCGCAGCCGTGCCGCTTACGCAAACCGTGGCTGCCGTATCGCTGGCGACTGTCGTATGGATGGCGCTGGATCAGTCCAGCGGCAACCAAATCACCATCGGTGGTTTTGCGGCATTCGTCACCGCCATGCTGCAGTTGCTGGACCCGCTCAAGCGCTTGGCCAACATGACCGGTCCCAAGCAGCGCATGCTGGTCGCCGCCGAAAGCGTGTTCCAGCTGATCGACGAAGTGATCGAAGCCGACACCGGCAAGCAGCAGCTGCCAGCGGAAGTGCGCGGGCGCATCGTCTACCAGGACGTCGTGCATCGCTATCCCGGTGCCGACCAGCCGACCTTGCACGGTGTGTCGTTCACGGTGGAACCCGGGCAGACGGTGGCCTTCATCGGCCGCTCCGGCAGCGGCAAGACCACCTTGGTGTCGATGCTGCCGCGCTTTGTCGAGCCGGATTCCGGCCGCATTCTGGTCGACGACATGGAGATCCATGACGTGACGCTGGCCAGCCTGCGCAGCAACATTTCGCTGGTCAGCCAGGATGTGGTGTTGTTCGACGACACCATCGCAGCCAATGTGGGCTATGGCGCGAACCGCACGCCCAGCCGCGAGGAGATTCGCGATGCGCTGGCAGCCGCCAATCTGCAGGAGTTCGTGGATGGCCTGCCGCAGGGCATGGACAGCCGGGTTGGCGAGAACGCCGCGCGCCTGTCGGGCGGGCAACGGCAGCGGCTGGCGATTGCGCGGGCGCTGATCAAGAACGCGCCGGTCTTGATTCTGGATGAGGCCACGTCGGCGCTGGACAATGAGTCCGAGCGGCAAGTGCAGTACTCGCTGGAAAAGCTGATGGCTGGCCGCACGACGCTGGTGATCGCGCACCGGCTGTCGACGGTGCTGAATGCGGACCGGATCATTGTGCTGGATGCGGGCCGGATCGTGGAGCAGGGCAGCCATGCAGAGCTGCTGGCGCAAGAGGGGCTCTATGCGTCGCTGTACCGGATGCAATTCAAGGACTGATCGCAGCTTGTGCTGTGGCCGGCTTGGCGCTGCGCGGGTGGCAGCTTTCCATGGGACGGGGGACTCGAATCGCAGCAGACGCCGACGCTACACTATCGCTACTGCTTCAGTTCGCGACATCGATTCGTTCGAACCATTGGATCGGTTCGCGCATCTCCTTCGCACGCGTCCCCGGGAATGCCATGACCGCCAATTTCTTGCCGCTTTTGCTGACGACTGCTTTGTTCGCCGCTTGCCAATCCGCGCAGGGCGCCACTGCTGCGTCTGTGTCGACATCCACCGTTGCCGTCACGGCCGAATCCGCACAGGTGACGCGGGCAGACGCGGTGGCGCCTGTGCCCGCCAACGCATCCGCATTGCGCGAAGCGCTGACTGTGCTGGCCGCCGCGCAGCCTCCCTCCTGGCCGCAAGTGAAGACGCTGTCTGGCCTGGGCAAACTCGTGCCGGCCGACGGCGTGCGTAACTATCCGGTAGCGCTCCGCGGCAAGACCACCCTGGCCGGATTCGGCGAAACGACGCTGCCGGACGGGAAGGTAGGCGCGGATGCGGGAACGCGCACGGGTAACGAGGGCGAGGCCAGCGTGACCATTGCAGGCGATGCGGCGACGGGATTGCTGCTGGTGGTGCGCAAGTTCTACGAGAGCACCGACTATGCGAAGGTCTTGCGTGCACAGTTGCGTGCCGGCGACCGTGTGGTGCGCCGCGATGGCGTCTGCGACGACAGCCCCCCATCGCCTGAATCGGACACGATGGAATACTGGGTGGCACTGGAGGGCGCCGAGCGGCCGCTGGCGGTCACCGCATTGACCATCGAGGGTGGCAAGAATGGGCCGGGCTATACCGATTTCGAATTCAGGCGCGGCGGCCCCCACGTCACGCTGGCGCAGTGCGATCGCTGAGGCGATCGGATCGCCAGCCGCTCCCGGATGGCGGCGCTACCCGATAGACGACAAGCGCAGCGAAAATTCGGTCGCGGTCCGCGAACCTTCGAATTCGCCCGGAAGGACTTCGTGCCGAAACAGGATCTGAACGTGCTGTTCCTGCGCCAGGGTCTAGCATCAATTGCTCGGGTGCCGTTTTTGAGCCAGTCGCGGGTGGCGGGGGCGCGTCGCCTGTCCCGCCGGACTCCCGCGTCGGGGCTCCCGCCCTCCACGTCGCCCAGAGGGCCATTCGCCCCGCCCCCGGTACCCGCGACTGGCTCAAGGAAGACACACCGCCCCCCCGAACCTACTGCGACACCACCTCGGCCGCCGCCTGTCGCGCCGCCTGCAGATCCTGCAGCGCAGTGAACAGCGCATCCACCACCGGTGCCCAGCTTGCAAACGACGGCTGGCGGAACAGACGGGTAGTGGGATACCAGGGCGTATCGGCGCGGCGCTTCATCCAGCGCCAGTCCGTCTGATGCGCCGGCAGCAACAGAAAACAGGGCACCGCCAGCGCACCCGCCAGATGGGCTACCGCCGTATCCACGGCAATCACCAGGTCCAGATCGTCGATCAAGGCCGCAATATCCGCAAAGTCCGCATTGGGCGGCAATTCTTCGCGGACCACGAAGGAGCTTGGCAGATCATCGATCTCGCGACTTGCAGCACCGTGCTGCAGGCTGACGAACTCGATATCCGGCACATCCCCCAAGCGGGCCAGCATGCGCAAATGCCGCAGTGAACGCTGTGCATCATTGCTGTGCTTGGGATTGCCCTGCCAGACCAGACCCACCCGCATCCGACGCTCGTGGACATCGTCCGTGTCTTCAAATGCCATCTTTTGCCAGGGTTTCACCGGCACCAGGTAAGGCACCACGTCGGGGATCGACTCCAGGCCGGTCTTGAACAAACCGGGCAGGCTCATCGGCAGCGTCCACACATCGAAGCGGTCGGCAGGCGGGCCGTCGCCCGGGCCGAATACTTCATCCACCCCATCCAGCGTGCGCATCAGGCGCACCAGCGAGGTCTGGCAGATCAGGCTGACACGGGCGGCGCCGCGCGCTTTCAGCCAGGGCAGGTAACGACAGAATTGAATCATGTCGCCATGGCCGCCTTCGGAACACACCAGCACCCGCTTGCCGGCCAGCGACTCGCCGGCCCACTCGGGCAAGGGCAGGGTGCGCCACGGGCTCTCGGACTGATGGCGCGATTCGAACGCCTGCCAGCCTTCCTGGAATCTGCCCTGCCGCAACAGCAGGCAAGCCAAGTGAAACCGCGCCGTGCCGTAGGTGGGTGAGAGGCTCAGCGCCTGGCGATAACAGGCTTCGGCTTCCGCATCGCGGGTGGCTTGTTCATTGCGCCGGTCCTCGCTCAACAACGCGCCCAGGTTCGACCAGGTGCGTGGCTCGGTCGGATCGCATTGCAGGGCTTCGAAATACGCCAATTCGGCTTCGGCGGAACGGCCCGTGTGAACCAGCAGGTTGCCCAGATTCAAATGTGCAGCCGCGCATTTCGGATCTGTCTGGATCGCCTGTCGATAATAAGTCTCCGCGCCTTCCCAATCCTGTTTGCGTTCGTGGAGGATGCCCAGATTTACGTAGGGTTCCGGCAGACCGGGGGCCAGACGCAGGGCTTCATGAAAGCATTGCTCGGCGGCCGCATCATCCTTCGCCGTCAAATAGCTTGCACCTTCGGCGAAGTATCTCGTGGCTTCGGCATAGACGTTGAATGTCATGCGCGCTGTCCTTGCAGAAATGAGAGTCCGGGGATTTCGCCCCCTAATAAGCTTCGCACAATCTGTCCTTGTTTAATCTGACAGATTCCGACAAAAAACTAGGTATTCCAGGATTAGTTTGCAACGGCCATTGCAGATACGTGTGGCACGCCGCGCTGGATGCGCGTGCACGCGGCCCCGCACTGCACTGGGGCGCCTGCCGCCTGAAAGCGGGCGTCGCGCAGTGCGAATCCCTGCATTTTCCTGGCCAATGCGACGGTCCATGACATGGCACGCGATTTGCACGGAATACCCATGCCCATCGTCCTGCCCGCCATGCTCGCTTCCGACCTGTCGCTTGCCCGTTCCGCGCCGTGGCGCGACAAACTGTCCTTGCTGCTGGAATCCACCGGCGACGGCATGTGCGGCATCGACATGGAAGGACGCTGCATCTTCGCCAATCGCGCGGCGGCACGCCTGCTTGGCCGCGAGCCCGAGGCCATGCTCGGCTGCAATATGCACGAGCTGATGCATCACACCCATGCCGATGGCAGCCATTACTGCATTGATGACTGCCCGATATTCCGCGCGTTCTGGCAAGGCCAGGCCTGCCGAATCGATTCCGAAGTGCTGTGGCGCGCCGACCGATCGAGTTTCCCGGCGGAATATTCGTCTTATCCCATCGTCGAAGACGGCGCGGTATGCGGCGCCGTCGTCACCTTCGTGGATATTTCCGATCGCAAACGCGCCGAGGCCTTGCTGCGCGAAACCAATGCCGATCTGGAACGCCGGGTTGCCGACCGCACCCGCGAACTGACCGAGGCCTTGACCCAATTGCGCGAACTGTCTGCCCACGCCCATGCCGTGCGCGAGGACGAGCGCACCCGTATTGCCCGGGAGATTCATGACGAACTGGGCAGCCTGCTGGTGGCGCTGAAGCTCGACGTCGACTGGATGGCGCGACGCGTGGCCACCGACCCTCTGCAGGAAAAATGCCGGTCCATGGGCGGGCTGATCGACGGGGCGGTCGACGAGGTCGGCCGCATCATCACGGATCTTCGACCCAGCCTGCTGGATCATCAGGGGCTGCTGGCTGCGCTGGAATGGCAATTCCAGGAGTTCGCGGGCGCAACCGACCTTGCCTGTGACTGGCAGATCGTGGTCGAGCCCGGGACCAGCATCGATGACAACGATGCCTGCGCCACGGCGGTGTTTCGGATTTTCCAGGAGGTGCTCAGCAACATCGCCCGTCATGCTCATGCCCAATGTGTCGGTGTCGACGTGCGGTGCAACGCGCAAGGTCTGCGCATTGTGGTCAGCGACGATGGGGTGGGTGCCGCCGGTACGGCCTTCGCGGCGCCGCGCGCCTATGGCGTGCGGGGCATGCGCGAGCGGGCGCGGCATTTTGGCGGCGATATCGAGATATCCAGTGCACCTGGCGCGGGCACGCGCGTCGTGCTGTGCATGCCATGGACGCCAGCTGCATTGTGAGACAAGTGTCTCATATTCGTTTTGGGGCTGGACGCCACGGTGCGACGGCTTGGTCGGTCTATTCCCCCTTTTGAAGGAGCCTGCGGGTGATAAGCGTACTGATGTGTGATGACCACGTGATCGTGCGCCAGGGCTTGCGGCAAATCCTGGCCGACACCGAAGACATCCAGGTAGCGGCCGAATGCGACAACGGCGCGGATGCACTGCGTGCCGTGCGCGAGCAGCGTTTCGACGTGGTCTTGCTGGATATCGCCATGCCGCAGCGCGACGGGCTGGACGTGCTGGTGCAGATCAAGCGCGAATCGGCACGCCAGCCCGTGCTGATGCTGTCGACCTATCCCGACAAGCAATACGCCGGGCGGTCTTTCCGGCTGGGTGCGGCGGGCTACTTGAACAAGCGGGCGGGGGCGGATTTGCTGACCAGTGCGATTCGCAAGGTGGCGACCGGCGGCATCTTCGTGGCACCTGGGCAAGCCGAAATGCTGGCGATTGCCTTGGCGCAGCCCTCGACCCAGGCCCCGCACGAGGCCTTGTCGCGCCGTGAGTACCAAGTGTTCGAACTGATCGCCGCCGGCCACAGCGTGGGCGACATCGCCGGGCAGCTGGCGCTCAGCCCGAACACGGTCAGCACCTATCGCAGCCGCATTCTGGACAAGACCGGGGCGCAGAACGACGTGGGCATCGCCATGTACGCGGTCCGGCATCAGCTGGTCGAGATGTAGGAGGGCGCTGGCATGCTCCGCGTGTAGTGCCAGCCCTACACGCTTATGGCGGGAATCGCGATGTTGCGTCGCGTCACGACTCCGTAGCATGGTCTTCGCCCCCCGGTTCTGTCCGGACCTGCCCTGGAGACCCGCATGCCTGCCCCCCACGATCCCTACGACGCCTATCGCCCGCTCTTGTCGGGCTGCGCTTGCGGTCGCCATGCCAGCGCCAGCGACCATGCCCGCGAGCAGGACCGCGACGATGCGATCAACACGCTGAAATCGCGGGCGGACGATGACGAAAGCTACCTGACCCGCTACGTCGAGGCCGCGATGGTCAAGGCGCTGTTCCCGCAGGACAGCGTGCGCCGCAAATTCCTGCAGGCGGTGGGGGCGGGGACTGCGATCTCTGCGATCCAGGCGGTGCTGCCGATCGGTGCCATGCAGGCCATGGCGCAGGAACCCGCCGCACTGGAAAAGAAGGATTTGAAGATCGGCTTCATTCCGATCACCTGCGCGACACCGCTGATCATGGCGCATCCGCTGGGGTTCTATCGCAAGAATGGCTTGAATGTGGACGTGGTCAAGACCGCCGGCTGGGCGCTGATCCGCGACAAGATGCTGAACCGCGAATACGACGCGACCCACATGTTGTCGCCGATGCCGCTGGCGATCTCCATGGGGGCGGGGTCGACGGCCGAACCCATGCGCGTGGCCACCATTCAGAACGTGAACGGCCAGGCCATCACGCTGGCCATGAAGCACAAGGAAAACCGCGATCCGAAGAACTGGAAGGGTTTCAAGTTCGCCGTGCCCTTCGAGTACTCGATGCACAACTTCCTGCTGCGCTATTACGTGGCAGAACATGGCCTGGACCCCGACCGCGACATCCAGATCCGGGTGCTGCCGCCGGCCGAAATGGTGGCCAACCTGCGTGCCGGCAATATCGACGGTTTCCTGGCGCCCGATCCCTTCAACCAGCGTGCGGTCTACGACGAAGTGGGTTTTATCCACATCCTGACTCGCGAGCTGTGGGACGGCCACCCGTGCTGCGCGTTCGCCACCTCTGACGCCTTCATCAAGCAGCACCCCAATACCTTCGCGGCCTTGTTCCGCTCGGTGCTCACGGCGGCCGCCATGGCCGAGAAGCCCGAGAACCGCGGCCTGATCGCCAAGGTGATTTCCCCGCAGGCCTACCTGAACCAGCCGGAAGCGGTGGTGACCCAGGTGTTGACCGGTCGCTTTGCCGATGGCCTGGGCAAGATCCAGACGGTGCCGCAGCGTATCGACTTCAATCCCGTGCCATGGCAGTCGATGGCGGTGTGGATCATGACCCAGATGAAGCGCTGGGGGTATGTGAAGGGCGACATCCAATACAAGCAGCTGGCCGAGCAGGTATTCCTGCTGACCGACGCGCGCGCCAAGATGAAGGAACTCGGCATGGAGGCGCCTGCGGGCAACGCCTATCCGAAGTTCAAGATCATGAACAAGGAGTTCGACCCGGCGCGTCCCGATGCCTACGTGGAGAGCTTCGCGATCAGGAAGACGACGTGAGGGTAAGCAAGCTCAGGCAAGGCAGCGCGGGAGCCGCAGCATGAAGCCGGTTTCCGAAGGCCTGCGCGCGGCGCTGGTGTCGGTCTTGTTGCTGGCCGTGCTGATCGGCGGTTGGCACCTGGCGACGCTGCCGATGAAGGGTGGGGCGGCCAGTGCTGCCGCCAAGATGACGCCGGAGGAAATCGAGTACCAGAAGATGCTGGGCAAAGACCCGGAAAAGGAAGCCAAATCGAGCGGTTTTCCGACCCCGGCGCAGCTGGGCAAGACCATCGTCACGCAGCTGTCCTCGCCGTTCTACGACAACGGGCCGAACGACAAGGGCATCGGCATCCAGGTGGGGCACTCGCTGGGCCGTGTGGCGCTCGGCTTTCTGCTGGCGGTGCTGGTGGCCTTGCCGCTGGGCTTCGTGATCGGCATGTCGCCGATGCTGCACCGGGCGCTCGACCCCTTCATCCAGGTCTTGAAGCCGATCTCGCCGCTTGCCTGGATGCCGCTTGCGCTCTACACGATCAAGGATTCCTCGATCTCGGGGATCTTCGTGATCTTCATCTGCTCGGTGTGGCCGATGTTGCTGAATACGGCGTTTGGCGTGGCCAATGTGCGGCGCGAGTGGCTGAACGTGGCGCGCACGCTGGAAGTGCGGCCGCTGCGCCGTGCATTGCAGGTGATCTTGCCGGCGGCCGCGCCCACCATCGTGACGGGCATGCGCATTTCCATGGGCATTGCGTGGCTGGTGATCGTTGCGGCAGAGATGCTGGTGGGTGGCACGGGCATCGGCTACTTCGTGTGGAACGAGTGGAACAACCTGTCGCTGACCAATGTGCTGTTCGCGATCCTGACCATCGGCGTGGTGGGCATGCTGCTGGACAGGTTGTTCGTGCTGCTGCAGAAGCGGGTGACGTATGTGGAATAAAAACGCGTGGAGTAGCGCATGCCTGAACATCGCCGAACCAGCCGATCTGCCGGAGCAAGCACGATGAGCCAGGCACCATTTCTCGACGTTCGCGGCCTGTCGAAAACCTATGTGCCGGGCGCGCCGCCGGTATTCGAATCCGTCGACTTCAGCATCGCCCGCGGCGAGTTCGTCTGCATCGTCGGCCATTCCGGCTGCGGCAAGACCACCATCCTCAACGTGCTGGCGGGTCTGGAACAAGCCACGTCCGGTACCGTCATCATGGACGGCCAGGAAGTCAGCGGGCCCAGCCTGCAGCGCGGCGTGGTGTTCCAGAGCCATGCGCTGATGCCCTGGCTGACGGTCCGCCGCAACATTGCGTTTGCGGTGGCCTCGCGCTGGCCTGAATGGACCTCGAAGCAGATCGACGAACAGGTGGTGCGCAATGTCGACATGGTGGGCTTGTCCCACGCCATCGACAAGAAACCCGCAGCCCTGTCCGGCGGCATGAAGCAGCGCGTGGGCATTGCGCGCGCCTTTTCCATCGAACCGAAGATGCTCTTGCTGGACGAGCCGTTCGGGGCGTTGGATGCGCTCACGCGCGGCACCATCCAGGACGAACTGCTGCGCATCGTGCAGGCCACCCATCAGACCGTGTTCATGATCACCCACGACGTCGACGAAGCCATCTTGCTGGCCGACAAGATTCTGTTGATGAGCAACGGCCCGCAAGCCCGCATCGCCGAAATCGTGCAGAACACCATGCCGCGCGACCGCACCCGCAGCACCGTGCATCACGACCCGCAGTACTACCCGATCCGCAATCACCTGGTCGACTTCCTGGTCAATCGCTCGAAAGCGATTCAGGCCGAAGGCGGGGTGATCGGCGCGCCGCGGGTGGTCACGCCCGGACTGCTGGCTGCCGCCTGAGCTTTTGCACGTCTGCTCCCATATTTTTGAAGTCCTCATTCCATCTGGAGTACCGCCATGTCCGCCATCTACGACCGCAGTGAAGTCACCCGCCAGATCGTGTCGGCCAAAGTCCGCAAGGGCATCAAGTGGGCCGACGTGGCCACGCAAGTCGGTCAGAGCAAGGCCTGGGCGACCGCAGCCTGCCTGGGCCAGATGCAGATGACCAAGGCGCAGGCCGATATCGTCGGCGGCATCTTCGACTTGAACGACGAGGCCATCGCGTGGCTGCAGATCGTGCCCTACAAGGGGTCGCTGCCGACCGCCGTGCCGACCGATCCGCTGATCTATCGCTGGTACGAAATCGTCAGCGTGTACGGCACCACCATCAAGGAATTGATTCACGAAGAGTTCGGTGACGGCATCATGAGCGCCATCGATTTCTCGATGGACATCGACCGCCAGGCCGACCCGAAAGGCGATCGGGTGAACGTGGTGTTGTCGGGCAAGTTCCTGCCGTACAAGATGTACTGAAGATCACATCGCGGGGCGTATCAAGACGCCCCGCGAAAGCACCTGAATCCATCTGGAAAAGCGCCTGAAATTTCTCCTACGGCGCTTCACCTTTGCTGCACATTCTCTCGCCAGAATGGGCAGCATGAAAAAGACACATACCCGGTGGTTATTGGTCGCGGTCATGGCGGCGGCAGGCGCAGGCGCTTACTTCTTCGCGTGGCCCATGCTCAAGGCGGCGCCCCCCGCCACATTCGTGTCTGCGGTTGCCACGACCGGCAACATCGAAGACTCGGTATTGGCCAACGGCACCCTGCGCGCGCTCAGGCAGGTCAGCGTCGGTGCGCAGGCGTCCGGGCGCGTCAAGTCCTTGAAGGTCGCGCTGGGTGACGAGGTCAAGGCCGGCCAGCTGGTCGCCGAGATCGAGTCGCTGACGCAGCAGAACGCTTTGAAGAATGCCGAAGCTGCGCTGGCCAACGTGCAAGCGCAGCGCCGTGCGGCGCAGGCCACCTTGCAGCAGAACCAGCTGGCCTTGAAGCGCCAGCAGGAAACCCGCCGCGCCGACGCCAGCCCGCAGGCCGACCTGGAAAGCGCAGAAGCCGCGTTCAACACCAGCAAGGCCAACATCGATGCGATCGATGCGCAGGTCGCGCAGGCCCGCATCACGGTCGACACTGCCAAGCTGAACCTGGGCTACACGCAGATCACCTCGCCGATCGACGGTCAGGTGGTGGCGATCGTCACCGAGGAAGGCACGACAGTGAATGCCAACCAGTCCACGCCCACCATCATCAAGGTGGCGCAGCTGGACACCATGACGGTCAAGGCCTACATCTCTGAAGCCGACGTCACCCGTGTGAAGGTCGGCCAGCGCGTGTCCTTCACCATCCTGGGCGAGCCGGACAAACGATTCAGCGGCGCGCTGCGCACCATCGAACCGGCCACCGACAGCATCACTGCCAGCGATTCGTCCACCAGCAGTTCCAGCACCTCGTCCAGCAGCAGCACCACGGCGATCTATTACAACGGCTTGTTCGATGTGCCCAACCCGGATCGCCAACTGCGCATCTCGATGACGGCGATGGTCAACATCGTGCGCGCCGAAGCCAAGCAGGCCGTGCTGATCCCGGTCGGTGCGCTGGGTCGCCGCGGCCGCGATGGATATACGGTGCGAGTGATTGGTGCCGATGGCAAGGCCACGCCGCGCCCCGTCAAGGTCGGCATCAACAACAACGTGATGGTGCAGGTGCTGGAAGGCATCGCCGAGGGCGAGCGCGTGGTGCTGGGCGACGCCGCAGGCGCCGGCTCTGCAGGTGGCACCGGCCGCATCCCCGGCATGGGCCGCGGCGCGCCGCGGATGTTCTGATGAAGACCGCCGCTCACCTCGATCCGGACGCACCGTTGCTGTCGCTGCAAGGCGTCTGGCGCGAATTCCCGGCGGGCGAATCGACCATCGCCGCGCTGAAAGAGATCGACATCACGATCCGCGCGGGCGAGATGGTCGCCATCGTCGGCCAGTCCGGCTCGGGCAAGTCCACGCTGATGAACCTGCTTGGCTGCCTGGACCGTCCTTCGCGCGGCAGCTATCGGGTCGCCGGCCGCGAAGTGCACGAGCTGGACGCCGACGAACTGGCGGCGCTGCGTCGCGAGCACTTCGGCTTCATCTTCCAGCGTTACCACCTGCTGTCGGACCTGACGGCGCAAGGCAACGTGGAAGTGCCCGCCATCTACGCGGGGGTACCGCGCAGTGCCCGCCACGAACGTGCGCAGGCCTTGCTGGGTCGGCTTGGCCTGTCGGACCGGCTGGAGCACCCACCGGGAAAATTGTCCGGCGGCCAGCAGCAACGGGTATCGATTGCACGCGCCTTGATGAACGGCGGCAGCGTGATCTTGGCCGACGAGCCCACCGGCGCGCTGGACACGCATTCCGGCGCCGAGGTGATGAAGATCCTGGAAGAGCTGCACGCCGACGGCCACACGGTCATCATCGTGACGCACGACATGTCGGTCGCCCGCCATGCCCAGCGCATCATCGAAATGCGCGACGGCGAGGTGATCTCAGACAGCGGTGCGGCAGCTATTTCGCCCGCGGCCAAGCCCTTGTCGACCTCGCGCTCGGGCGGTATCGGCGCCTTCTTCGATCGCTTGACTGAGGCCTTCCGCATGGCCTTGCTGGCGATGAACGCGCACCGGCTGCGCACCTTCCTGACCATGCTGGGCATCATCATCGGCATTGCGTCCGTGGTGTCGGTGGTGGCGCTGGGCGAGGGCTCGCGCCAGAAGGTGCTGGCCAACATCAGCTCCATCGGCACCAACACCATCGAGGTTTTTTCCGGAACCGGCTTCGGCGACACCCGGTCCGCGCGCATCAGAACCCTGGTGCCGGGCGATGCCGACGCGCTGGCTGAGCAAGGCTACGTGGACAGCGTCACGCCGAATGTCAGCAGTTCGGTCACCGCGCGCTATCGCGGCATCGAAGCCTCGGCCACGGTCAACGGCGTGGGCGAGCAGTATTTCCGCGTGAAAGGGCTGGAGCTTGCCAACGGTGCCGCGTTTGACGAAGACGCGGTGCGCCGTTTGGGTCAGGTGGCGGTCATCGATGACAACACGCGAAAGACGCTGTTTCCCGACATTGCCAACCCGATCGGTCAGGTAATCCTGCTGGGCAGCCTGCCGGTGCAAGTCGTCGGCATCACGGCGAAGAAAGACAGCGCGTTTGGCAACAGCGAAGCGCTGAACGTCTTCGTGCCCTACACCACCGCCATGCGCCGCCTGGTTGGCCAGGGCTACCTGCGCAGCATCACCGTGCGGGTGGATGACGATGCGTCGATGGAGGCGGCCGAGCAGGGCATCAACCAACTGCTGGAAGCTCGCCATGGCCGCGTCGACTTCTACGTGCTGAACACCGACAGCATCCGCCAGACCATCGAGAGCACCACGCAGACCATGACGCTGCTGATCTCGTCGATTGCGGTGATCTCGCTGCTGGTGGGTGGCATCGGCGTGATGAACATCATGCTAGTCAGCGTGACTGAGCGCACCCGCGAAATCGGTGTGCGCATGGCAGTGGGCGCGCGACAGGCCGACATCCAGCAGCAGTTCCTGATCGAGGCGGTGCTGGTCTGCCTGATCGGCGGCGTGCTGGGCATTGCCACGGCGCTTGGCTTCGGCGCGGCGTTTGCGCGCTTCAGCAGCAACTTCACCATGGCGTTCTCGTCGGCATCGATGCTGTACGCCTTCTTGTGCGCAACGCTGATCGGCGTGGTGTTCGGATTCCTGCCGGCGCGCTCCGCGGCCAGGCTGGACCCGGTCGACGCACTGGCTCGGGATTGAGATGACTACATATATGAATAGGTTTGGTCTGCAGGGTTGGTCGGGTCGGTTGGCCATGGAATCTGGTCACGGCGGGATGGGGCCCATGTCCGTGTTGTCCGGCGCTGGCGGCCCGGGATGGCTTGCTCGCTGGTCGAGCGGTCGCGCGCCCAGCCCCCGCATGCTGGTTTCCAGCTTGGGTCTGGCCGCATTGCTGGTCCTGCAAGGCTGCGCGACCACCACGGACTACGCGCGACCCGCCGTCACCACGCCTACTGCGTGGGCACAGCGCGATGCAGGCTCGGAGGTCGCAACCCCCGCCATCGATACCTGGTGGCGCGCGTTCAACGACCCCGCGCTGACGCGCCTGGTGGAAGGCGCCTTGGCGCGCAACAACGATTTGGCGGCGGCAGCATGGAAAGTGCGCGAAGCCCGACTGAACGCCGGCCTGGCGGCCAACAAGCTGTGGCCCAGCGCGTCGGCCGGCGCCAGCAACAACGTGTCCACGCCGCTGAACACCGGCACCAGCCGGCGCAGCAGCGGAGCCGACGTGTCTCTGAGCTATGAAGTGGACATGTGGAATCGGCTGGCCAACACGCGCGATGCGCAGACCTGGGAAGCCGAAGCCACCGAGCAAGACCGCCAGTCCGCTGCGCAGGCGCTGGCCGGCACCGTGGCCGGCCTGTACTGGCAGATTGCGTACCAGAACGGCGAACTGGCCAGCACCGACGCCAGCCTGGAATACGCGCGCCGCACGCTGGCCCTGGTGCAGGCGCAATACAAGGCCGGCACCTCGGCACAGCTGGAATTGCGCGAAGCCGAAGCGTCCGTCGCCAGCCAGTTGGCCTCGCGCACCTTGCTGGTCCAGCAGCGCACGGAGTCCCGCAATGCCCTGGCCATCCTGTTCGACGCGCCCCCGGGAGAAGAAAGCCTGAAGACCTGGCTCGATCAGGAACCGCAATTCCTGCCGCTGGATGACTTGCCTGCGATCGCCACCGGCCTGCCCGCCGACATGCTGGCGCGTCGCCCCGACCTGCGCGCAGCGGAAATGCGCCTGCGCGAAACCCTGGCCTTCGGCGACGCCAGCCGGGCCGCCTACTACCCCAGTCTGACCTTGACCGGATCATTGGGGACGTCCAGCAGCGCCTTGCTGGAAGTGCTGCGCAACCCCGTGCTGGCCATCGGCGTGGGCCTGTCGCTGCCTTTCGTGCGCTACCAGGAAATGAAGCTGAACACCCAGCTGACCGAGGCGCAGTATCAGCAGGCGGTGATCAACTTCCGGCAGACGCTGTACACGGCTTTCTCGGAAGTCGAGAACAGCTTGTCGGCGCGTCGGCAGTACGCGGAGCGTGCCGAACACCTGACCGTCACGCTGGACGCGCAGCGCAATGCTGAACGCTTGTACGAAGTGCGGTACCGCAGTGGCGGCGTGGCGCTGCAGCCATGGCTGGACGCGCAGGAACGGCGTCGCAGCGCAGAGTTGTCCTTTGCGGCGAACCGCTTGCAGCAGTTGACGACGCAGGCCACGCTGTATCAGGCGCTGGGTGGGAATCTGCCCTTGGCAGCGGTAGAAGATCTGCCGGTGGCGATGAAATAGTTCGTCAACTTGGTGGTAGAAGTGACAATGGTTCCTGGTGGCTTTGGCCGTGTAGATCACGTGTCAGATGTCCGGCGGGAACACGAGAAGCAGCACGAAGTGCTTCCGATTTCTCTACCAAGTATCTGAGTCGTCAAATATTTGATGTTCGAGTGCCTCACGGCAAAAGCCCTGATGGTCTGCTCCTTCCCGTTCATGGGTGCGCGTTAGATCTATCGCAGCGCTTAGGCAGCCGTCTTGTGATCCTTCAACCCCAAAGTCATCCTGCCCGCTGCAGATCAGGGGTACGTGTCGCGCTAGCCACTGGCACAAGCTCCTTCACCTATTCGGGTCTTTGTATCCAGGAGCAAACATAGCGCTCTCTACGCCATATAGAACCAAGGGATCGCTTAGCCAGAGACGATAGGCCTTGTCCTCAATGTTGTGGTCTGAAGAGCAGTCGACGTGATACTGCTGCAGGACGTAGCCTGCCATGGCGGCACGTACACGCAGCCTGAGCACCCCGTCAGGCATGTCGTAGTCGCACATCACGATTTGTTCACAGTTCTTATCAGGGTGCGAGACGACGGGCAAATCCAGCATGCGATTCCACTGGTCGTCATGCATTTGATGTTCTGACGTCTTAGGCTTTTGTCCCAACTGAACCTGAGCATGACCAATTCGGGCTAGTACAAAATCCGCAAACTTCCCACGCTTTCTGTCATAAGCACGGATGTGCCAGCGCAACCCATCACAACTGGCAGCAAAGGGCACGATTTCACGTTCAGATTCGCCCGAACCTGATGTATAGCCAATTTTTACCACCTGATGCAGGCTGATCGCGCGAGTAATTGGCGCAAGGACATCGACGGTAGGTTTGCTGAGCAGCGAAACAGACTCGTGAAGGATGAGTGGTTTGTCGCCTTCCAAGCTATAGCCGTATCCCTGAGAGAGTGCTGTGAGCACACGCTCAGGCGGATGCGTAACTAAGGGCGAAAAGGTCTCGCGTATCACATAGCGCTTGGCCACAGTATCGAGTTCTGTATTACCCGGGGCGATCTCGCGGTATTGCGCGAAATCTCGAGTTGCGGCAGCGGCGCCTATTCCGAAGCGATCCGTTAGAGCTGCTCGTGACACGCTCCCTGTGAAATACAGGAGGAAGTCTATATATACCAAGCGTTCTCGCTGCGCTTGGCTGTAGGCCGTCAAGTCAATCATCTGTTCTCCGCTGTGCTACCTAATCTTCCATCGCTCGAAAGCTGAGCAACAGTAGTCGATCAGAAGATAGGTGTCACGAAAAATTAGCGGTTCACCTAATCAAATTGATGATATGATTTGGTTTTGGTGTTGACTTGACCTAGTACCTAGCACTTTAGGCGAGCTTCTAAAGGGCTTGAATGGGATGGTAGGGCGCCAAAATGAAAAGGCCGATCAAGGTGCAAACTTGACCGGCCTCAGGAAAAGACGTCTGAATTGGCTCCAGAGGTCTCTCGCGCTTTGTGATTAAAGCCTTGTAATAGTAGCCCGTGTGGACTGCCGACGCAAGGAAGCGAGTTGTGCTGAGCCGCCTCAATAGGAGACATTTTTATGTCCCAGCTTGAGATGTTCGAAAAACCCGAAGGGGAAGCCGAGGTCATTTACCGCATGACCATCACTACCAAATCGGGGAAGGTGATTAGACGCGCTAACGGACAACCGTTCCGCATCGTCATTCGTCCGAAATCGACGAACTGAGTCGTTGCTCTACCACTTGGGCACGTTGTGCCCAAGTGGGTCAGTTGTGCTGTTTACCGGAAGTATTAGGCAGGCCGATTGACGGTAGCACCCGGATGTGAACTTGGTGGCGATCCATGCTGCGAGCTGCTGCTGATAGCGGCTTTCGCTGTTTACTTGCTATCCCTCGTTACAGTTGGGGTTCGGCCGACACTACTGTGCCGCGCTTAAATCGAACATGGTTCTAGTAGGCGGCGGCCTGTCATCATCACGACCTGTATGTCGGCCATATGTCGCTGTTGACGGCAATCAATTCTCGGCATGCTTAGGTTCAGGTGAGGTTCTGGCTGTCGCCGCACGCTGCAATGGCGCCTCGGGCGCTTTTTTTCTTTTCGGCAAATAGTGACGAGTCGATGTCGATCATTCAGATCGCCGCTTTCGGCACCCGACCCATCAGATAGAACTCCGGGTTCGGCTTCATGCTGGCCATGTTCGCCAGCCGGTTCGACATGCCGAAGAAGGCAGTGATCGCGCCGATATCCCAGATGTCGTCCTCCGTGAAACCGTGCGATTTCAGCACCTCGAAGTCCGCTTCGCTGACTTCCGCCGCGCGCTGCGACACCTTCATCGCGTAGTCCAGCATGGCCCGCTGGCGGGCGGTGATGTCGGCCTTGCGATAGTTGATCGCCACCTGGTCGGCAATCATCGGGTTCTTCTCGCGAATGCGCAGGATCGCGCCATGCGCAATCACGCAGTACTGGCACTCGTTGGCATTGCTGGTGGCCACCACGATCATCTCGCGCTCGCCCTTCGTCAGCCCGCCGTCCTTGTCCATCAAGGCATCGTGATAGGCAAAGAACGCGCGGAACTCGTCCGGGCGATGCGCCAGGGCAAGAAACACGGTTGGCACGAAACCCGATTTTTCCTGCACGCCAAGAATGCGGGTGCGCAGGTCTTCAGGCAGGTCGGCGATGTCGGGCATGGGGAAACGCGACATGCGGGTGGTGGTCGACTGAGCGGGGGTAGACACGGGGAACTCCTGGTTTGCCGTCGGAAGAACGTGGGCATTGACGGCCGTCGGCCAGTATGCGACGTGGGGGCGAGTGCCGGAACCCGGGTGAACACCAGTCCAGCGGGCGGTGCTTGCACTGATGGGAGGCTTCAGGTCCTGCTTTTCTTCGGTCTGATGTGCCACATTTCCCGCAGACGCGCTCGCTGCTTTGACGTGTCAGGAGAAAGTTCGTCTTGCATGCGCAGTCCGCTGACTGCGATAAGCTCATCCTCATGGACACCTTCGTCGAGCTGCTCACCTTCCTGCTGATCGCCATCGCCGTGGCGCCCTTGCTGCTGCTCGCGCTCTATGTACTGGCTGACCGCCTGGGCTTCCGGTTCGCAGACCGATTGCTGGCTTCCACGGTCTGGCTGCTGACGCTGCAGTGGATCACCGGCGGCGTGGTGAACATCGTGTTCGGACTGGCCATCGTGGCGCTTGGCGTGTGGGCGGTGCTTCACGCCTGGCCGGCCTGGCATGGTCTGCTGGCTTGCTTGCTGGTACCTTTCGGCTTATGGCGGACCTGGCGAGGGATTACTGTGCTCAAGGCCAGCGCCTGAACATGCTGAACAATCGGGTTGTCGGGGGGCGGGGCTGAGTGCTGAGCCCGAGTGCTGGTTGCTGGATTGGTTGGCGAACGACGCGCTGGCCTGAGGCCTCGGGCCTTGGCCTCAACGCGTCGCAAACGTCGCCGTGCTGTACGCCAGACTGAACCTCGCCCGTTCCACATTCCGCGTGCTGCCATTTCCAGGTCGCGCCGTCACGCTCGCCAACACGCATCCTGCACGCTTGGCGGCTTGCAATCTTGCCCGCAGCAAAGCCCGCTGAATCCCCTGGCTTCGATACGCCGGCAAGGTGCTGGCGATGTACAGATGCGCGATCGGCCCCAGGTCCGAGGGCAGGATGCTCATGCCAGCCGACCCGGCCGCCACGCCATCGACCATCGCGATGAACAATGTCGTGTCTGCACGCGCCATGGCGATGCGGGCCAGCGTGTCCAGCAATACGGTGGGCTTGGGCTGCGCCTGTCCGCCAAAGCCTGCGACCGATGCGGCGACAAACTTCGGCTCGGTGTCCGCGCGTTCCATCAGCACGTCGATGTGATCGGCAGCACGCGCCACCAGATCATCGTCGATCAGCGCACGCACGTAGGTATTGCTGAACGCATTGACCGCAAACCCCGCGCGGCCGAGCGCGGCAAGCGCACTGGGATCGGCGTGCGGGCAGAGATCGATCTCGGTAGCCATGCCGCGTGCCGCATAGGCGCGAACCAAGTCGTTCAGGTCCTCATCCGAAACCACCGCACCCATGCCCAGGCCGACCACATGATTCAGCTTCCGTCCAAACGCGGCCTCGGTAACCGCGGCGCTTGCTCCGGCGACGGGGATCACCTCGCCGTGATTGCCGGGCGCCAAATCGCGATAGTGAATGGCCTGCTGGGCGAGCTGTCGGGCGTGTGCCTGTTCAAGCGACAAGGCGATGGCGGGGCTGGTCAGGATCATGGGCGTCGGGGTGCAAGCAGGGCAATCAGCAGGGCAAAGCCCACTGCGAATATCGACAAGGGGATCAAGGTTTGCGGCAGGCTCATGCCGGTCGCCGACATGGCTGCGACCAGGTAAGGCAGGCCGAAGATCGATGCCTGGAAGACCGCCGTGAACAAGGCCATGGGCTGTCCGCGCTCGGCGAGCGGGAACTGATCTGCCACCCACAGGCTGAGCACCGGGAAGGCGGTGCTGTAGCCGATACCGAAGACCACGCCGGCCATGGCGACGATGGGCCCGCTGAGCGCCAGCGATGACAGCGCAAGGTAGCCCGCGCTCATCGATATCAGTCCGCCTGCCACGACCCAATGCGCCGGCTTGCGGCCCAGCCAGCGCATGATGGTGAAGCGCGACAGCAGCATCGCCAGCGTGGCGCTGGTGAAGAAGAACCCGACGGGGATGGCATGGCCTTGCAGCAGCAAGGCCATGAAGGACAGCATGAAACCCCATAACTGGCCGACCGTGATGATGGCGGCGTAGGGCAACCACAGCGATTTCTTCGTCAACAGGCGCATATAGCCGGTGCTTGTCACGCCGGTTTGTGGCGCAGGAATATCTGCGTCCACAAATTTCATCATCACGATGCTGACGAGCAAGGGCAGGGCAAACACCGGGAAGAACCACTGGCTCCCGTGATGCGTGAAGTACCACTCGGCCAGCGGCGGGCCGATGAAGTTAGGCAGTGGCACCATGCTGGTGAAGATGCCGAACCAGTACACGGTGTTCGGTCCGCTGAGCAGGCCGCGCGCGTAGATCAGCATGGCGGGGAACACCAGGCCGGCGCCCAGGCCCACCATGAAGCGGGCAATCATGGCGCCCAGCGGGTCGGCCAGCACCAGGCCCATGCCCAGGAAGGACAGCAGCGTGAGCACCTGGCCCGCAATGGCAACGCGCAGCGCGCCATATCGGTGAATGAGTTTGCCGGCGAACAGCACCCCCGCCACAGTCGGTATCAGCGGGGACCCAAGCACCGCGCCGATATCGGTGGGCGCCATGCCGACCGAGGCCAGCATGACCGACAGGTAGGTCAGCGTGGACGTCGTCAGGAAGGACAGGAAGGCCAGTCCGCAAAACACATAGAACGCCCGCTTGGGCCGCGCCGCCACGACGGCCGGTGTGACGGGTGGGGCGTTCACTGCAAGCGGGTCTGCCATGTGCGGTCTCGTGGGGGCCGGGTGATGCGGTGCGCTTGATCAGAATTGAATGCGGCACGGCATGCGGGTCGTTCACCTTATCGACAAAGCAGGAAGCCGTCGAGCCAGCGACGCGTGTGGGCCACAGCTTTGCATGCATGCGAAGTGCGGGTTGACGGCAACCCGCTTGCGTTTCCCTTCTAGGCGTCTGCTGTCGTCAGCCGTTCCACAAAACACCGCGCCGCCGCCGACAATTCTTCGAAGTCGATAGCGTGCAGATTCAATTCCCGCACAGCCCATGGGTCGGTCAGCGTGGCGGCATGCAGCCGCTGTTCGCCCATGGCCTGAAACGCGCCCAGCGGCATCACGCCGATGCCGATGCCGCATTCGATCATGCGGCACATGGCCGACAGGCTGTCGACTTCCAGGCGTTGGCGCAGCACCCGGTTGGCGCTGCGGGCAACCTGGTTCAAGGTTGCTTGCACGGTGCTGCTGCCGCGCAGTCCCACTTGTTCGTAGTCCAGCGCTTCGGCGAATTCCAGCGTGTCGCGGCCGGCCAAGGCGTGCTTGTGCGGCACGACGAGCACCAGGCGTTCCATGCGATACGGGCGCGATTGCAGCGGAGCGACTTCTTCGCAGTGCCCGCAGATGCCGAGTTCCGCCTTGCGGTTCAACACCGCATTGGCCACCACGCGGCTGCTGCCCTGGCGCAGGTCGATGCGGATGTCCGGGTTCGAGTGGGCAAATATCGCCAGGTCGGCAGGCAGGAATTGTTCGACGGCAGACGCACTGGCGCACACCCGCACGTTGCCGTGGATGCCGCCGGAAAAGCTGGCGATATCCTGGCGCAGGCGGTCGACGTCGTTGAGCAAGGTGCGCGCATGTCGCGCCAGACGTTCACCGGCGGCGGTGGGATGCGCACCGCGTGCGTGGCGCTCGAAGAGCGGCAGGCCCACCAGGTTTTCCAGCTCGGCAATGCGTTTGCTGACGGCCGACGCAACCAGCTGCCCGCTCTCGGCTGCGCGCGCAATGCTGCCGGTTTCGATGACCAACAGGAACAGGTCGAGCGTGCCCAGGTCGAGTTGTCGCAGGAAACTTCGGGAAGAGGGCGTATTCATGGTCGGACGGTTATCTCGGATGAGCGGCGGGTGCAGATGCAAACAGCGCGCTAGCCATCTCCAAACGGAACGGCTCGCGGGCTAGATAAGCACTTCTATTCACTTTTCGGCATGCCTACTATAAGTCTTCGATTCTTTTTCGGGCCGATCCGATGACATCGTCTTTGTCTTCCTCGCCGTCGGCGCAGGTTGCCGGTACCCTGGTCCGCCTGGGTGCCGTGCGCATTTCCAGCGGTCAGCCCTTTGTCTATACCTCTGGCTGGGCAAGCCCGGTCTATATCGACACGCGGCTGCTGATGTCGGATGTGGCTGCCCGGCGTGTGGTGCTGGATGTGGCCACTGCCGCCTTGGGCGCGCATGTGCGCAGCCAGGGCATCAATGCCGTGGTCGGCGCCGAAAGCTCGGGCATTGCCTTTGGCGCCTGGTTGGCCGAACGCCTGGACTTGCCCATGCTGTATTTGCGCAAGCGCCCGCTGGGATGGGGCAACACGGCGCGCCTGGAAGGCCAACTGCCGCCGGATGCGAAGCTGCTTTACGTGGACGACGTGACGACGGATGCCCGATCGAAGGTCGCCGCCACCGCCGCCTTGCGCGCGACCGGCGCCCAGATGCACGACTGTCTGGTGATCGTGGATTACGCCATTTATCCGGGCGCTCGCGCGCTGTTGGCAGAGCACACGCTGGGCTTGCACTCGCTTGCCCACTGGGCCGAATTGCACGCGGCATTGCTGGCCGAAGGCGGCTTGAGCGCCGAGCAGATCCAGACCCTGGCGGCCTTCAGCGCCGACCCGGTGCAGTGGTCGATCGAGCATGGTGGGGTGGGCGCATGATCGAGTCCTTGGCAGGCCCGCGCGACACCTTGGAAGACCGACGTAAGACATCGACGGACGTCCATCAGAACACCACGCCGTACGCGCATCAGACCGCGCTGGTGAACCGCATGCTCGACGAGATCGGGGCCTTGACCCGCGACGGCGAAGGCATCACCCGTGAGACCTATGGCGCCGGTGAAGAAAACGCCATCCAGGCCATTGAGCAATACGCGGCCGAGCTTGGCTTTGCCGCCGAGCGCGACCGCTTCCAGAACCTGTGGCTGCGTCTGCCGCTGGATCATCGTGCCGAGCCGCCGGTCGTGATCGGCTCGCACATGGATTCGGTGCCGCAGGGCGGCAACTTCGACGGCTTGGCGGGCGTGCTGGCCGGCATGCTGGTGCTGGACCGTCTGCGCGACGATCCTACCCAGGCGCCACCCGTGCGCGTGCTGGCCTTGCGCGCCGAAGAAAGCGCCTGGTTCGGCAAGGCGTACATCGGCTCGCTGGCCTTGCTGGGCAAGCTGCCGGCGAGTGCGCTGGCGCTGCGTCATCGCAGCGGGCAGGGCACGCTTGGCGAGGCCATGCAGTGCAGCGGCGTCGACGTCGATGCACTGGCGCGCGGCGAGGCACTGCTGGCGCCGGCCGACATTGCCGCCTACCTGGAACTGCACATCGAACAAGGCCCGGTGATGGTGGCGCGTGGCTGGCCGGCAACCGTGGTGACCGGCATTCGCGGCAACATCCGCCACAACCGCGTGCGCTGCCTGGGCGAGACGGGGCACTCGGGCGCGGTGCCGCGCTGGCTGCGCAAAGATGCCATGCTGGCCGTGGCTGATTTGCTGTCGCGGCTGGACGAGCACTGGCGTGTGCTGCTGCAGATGGGCATGGACCTGGTGATGACGACGGGCATGTGCAGCACGCCGGTTCGCTCGCATGCGGTGTCTGTCATCCCAGGCGAAGTGGAGTTCAGCTTCGAGGTGCGCAGTCAGAGCGTGGACACCCTGGAACGCTTCTACCAACTGATGCAGGACGAGTGCAAGGCGGTGGAAAAGAGCCGCGGCGTGCGCTTCGAATTCGATGGGCTGATCCGTTCGGAGCCGGCTGCGATGGACCCGGCGTGGATCAGCCGGATCGAAGCGGCCGGCGAGACGCTGGGCGCGCCGATCGAACGTTTGCCCAGTGGCGCAGGCCACGATGCCGCCGTGTTCGCCAACGCCGGCGTGCCCTCGGCGATGGTGTTCGTGCGCAATGAACACGGGTCGCACAACGTGCACGAAGCCATGGAAGTGGCCGACTTCATGCAGGGCGTGGACTTGCTGCACACGGCGCTGATCGCCAGGTGAGCCAGGAGGAAGGCGCCAAGCTGTGCGCCTTCAGTCCTTTGCCAATCGCTTCAGCAGTGCCATCGCTGCCGCCGGCGCACGTTCTTTCGCGCCGTTGATGAAGAACACAAACACGTCGCGTGGCTTGCCGGCTTTGGTCGGCTCGCCCGCATACGGCAGTCCTTCCGGCGATTCGCCTGCCGCCCAGGCACGCGCGGTGTCTGCCCACCCGTCCAGCGCCTTGGGGGCGTAACCCGTCTTCGAGGTGGCTTTTGCATCCATCAAGCGGGCGTAGACGAAGTCGCCAGTCGTATCGGCAAGCGACGGAAACTTGGGCGAGTCGGTGAAGACGATGGCCACCTTGTGCTTGCGCGCCAGCGCCACGTATTCCGGGCACATGAAGCTCTCGTTGCGCACTTCCAGCACGTGGCGCAGCTGCAGGCCATCGACCTTGTCGGGCAGCGAGTCCAGGAAGGCGTCTACGTCTTCGGGATCGAATACCTTGGTGGGCGCCAGTTCCCACAGGATCGGCCCCAGCTTGGGGCCGAGTTCGGACAGTCCGCTGTCGATGAACTTGGCAATCGACTCGCCCGCGTCGGCCAGCACCTTGCGGTTGGTCGCGTAGCGCGAGGCTTTCACCGAGAACACGAAGTCGTCCGGCGTCTCGTCACGCCAGCGCGCAAAGGTGCTGGGTTTCTGCGTGCCGTAGTAGGTGCCGTTGATTTCGATGGCGGTGACCTGCTGACTGGCGTATTCCAGCTCGCGCGCCTGGGCCAGGTCGGCCGGGTAGAAATTGTCGCGCCAGGGCGCATAGGTCCATCCGCCGATGCCAACCCTGATGCGCGTTTTTACCTTGGTCTTGCCCTCTGCTGCCATGGCGTGCTCCTGCGTGCCGACGCCGGTGTGCGTCGATGCCGATGGCTGCGTGGCGCAAATAACGGGCCACTTGCTGTGGCCCGTTATTTGTCAGTCGTCTAGAGGATGCGACTACCGACTACCGACTACCGACTACCGACGACCGACGACCGACAAGCCGGCTGTCGGTAGCAAGCGTCCAGGCGTCAGGCTACCGCCCTGGCCGCAGCCGCGCGGCCGCCTGCGTGCAGCGAGGCACTGACGCCGAAGACCAACAGACCGGCCACGGCCAGGATCGCACCGACCCACGCGGTAGACGTCCAGCCGTAGCCTGCCGTGATCACCACGCCGCCCAGCCAGGCGCCCAGCGCATTGGCCAGGTTGAAGGCCGAATGGTTCATGGCGGCCGCCAGGGTTTGCGCGTCGGCGGCAACGTCCATCAGTCGGATCTGCAGCGCCGGGCCCAGTCCGACGGTGGTGCCGATCAACACCAGGTTGATCATCGCCAGCCAAGGGTGGTGGGCGGTGAAGGGGAAGGCGGCCAGCACCAGTGCGCTCCACACAAGAATGGCGGCAATGCCGGGCATCAAGGCACGATCGGCCAACCAGCCGCCCACCACGTTGCCCAGGATCATGCCCACGCCGATCGCAGCCAGCGCCACGGGCACGGCACCCAGGGACAGGCCGGTGACTTCGGTGACCGTCGGCGCCACATAGCTGAACACCGCGAACAATCCGCCGAAGCCGATCGCGCCGGTGGCCAGCGTCAGCCACACCTGGCCGCGCGCAAAGGCGCCCAGTTCACGTGCGGCACTGCTGGTCTCCAGGCCAATTTGTCGGGGCAGGTACAAGGCCAGCATGCCGATGGTGACGGCGCCGATGATGCCCACGGTGGCAAACGCCGAGCGCCAGCCCAGCCACTGCCCTAGCCAGGTGGCAACCGGGTTGCCGATCAGCGCGGCCACCGTCAGGCCCAGCATGATGCGGCCGATGGCCTGTCCGCGTTTCTTCGGGCCGACCATGGATGCCGCCACCAGGGCAGCAATGCCGAAGTAGGCGCCGTGCGGCATGCCGGCAAGGAAGCGGAACAAGGTCAGCGACAGGTAGCCCGGTGCCAACGCGCTGGCCAGATTGCCCAGCACGAACACCGCCATCAACGCGAACAGCAGCACGCGTCGTGATGCGCTGGCGGCCAGCACGGTGATCAAGGGGGCGCCCACCACCACGCCCATGGCATAGGCGCTGATCAGATGGCCGACCTCGGGTGCGGACACCTTCAGGTCGGCGGCCACGTTGGGCAGCAAACCCATGATGGCGAATTCACCCGTACCGATGCCGAAGCTGCCAACGGAAAGCGCCAGCGTGGCGAGGCCCACAGCACGCGGCGATAGCGCCGAGGTGTCTGCAGTGGAAATGTCTTGGGGCAGGGGGCCGAGCATGAAAATCCTAGAAAGCCAGATGGCGGTCGGGGTGTTCGCCCTGGCGATGATCGCCGTCGAGCGTTGCAAGATTGCGTAAGTCCTCGGCGTCGAGCGCGAAGCCGAAGATGTCGAGATTTTCCGCGATGCGCGCCGCGTTGCCCGACTTGGGCACGGGCACCAGGCCAAGCTCGATGTGCCAGCGCAACAGGATTTGCGCAGGACTGCGCTGATGCTTGTGCGCCAGGGTTTTTACCACCGGGTGATCGAAGAGATTGCCCTTGCCCAGCGGCCGCCAGGACTGCGTGACGATGCCATGGGCGGCGTGGAAGGCGCGCAGAGCGGGCTGCGAAAAGTCCACGTGCAACTCGATCTGGTTAACAGAAGGCGCCTCGCCGGTCTCGGCGATCAATCGTTCCAGATGCGGCACTTCAAAGTTGGACACGCCAATGGAGCGCACCCGGCCTTCCTCGCGCAAGCGGATGAAAGCGCGCCAGGTATCGACAAACAGATCGCGTTCGGCCAGCGGCCAATGGATCAGATAAAGATCGACGTAATCCAGGCCCAGGCGGGCGGCGCTGGCGTCGAAGGCGCGCAGGGTGCGGTCGAAGCCATGATCGGCATCGTGCAGCTTTGTGGTCACCACGACCGAGGTACGCGGCAAGCCGCTGGCCTCAATGCCGCGTCCCACGCCGACTTCGTTTTCGTAGCGCGTGGCAGTATCGATCAGGCGGTAGCCCGCTGCCAGCGCGGTCTGCACCGAACTACAGGACTCGTCGTCGTTCAGGCGCCACGTGCCGAAGCCCAAGCTGGGCAGCCGGCGGCCGTCGTTCAGACGCACTTCGGGAGGGGGGAAGATCATGGGTTCGGGCAAAAAACTGCAGGATGAAGAGTAACGCTGTTTGCCGGCAGGTTTGCGGGAAAACCCTATGAATAAGGCGGTTTTACGCGGCGTTATTGCGACAAGGCGAAAGCGTGGTGTAGACCGACATGGCGATCATGGCGTCCTCACACGGCTTTCGCCACGTACAGCGTTCAGGCGTCAACAGACCCTTGATCCCACCGAGCCTGCAATGCCTTCTCATATACCCGCGCGTCACCCGCTGAAAAGCAGCAGAAGATCACCTCGCTGATTTGCGGATGGGTCTGGGTGGCCTCGATCACCGCATCGACCGCAACGTCGGCCGCCTGCGCAATCGGGTAGCCATAGACACCCGTGCTGATGCTGGGAAATGCAATGCTGTGCAAGCCCTGCGCTGCCGCCAGTTCGATGGCGCGCCGGTAGCACGAGGCCAGCAGATCCGACTCGCCGCGCGCGCCGCCATGCCAGACCGGTCCCACCGCATGGATCACAGCACGGGCGGGCAGGGCATGTCCGCCGGTCAGCTTGGCGTCACCGGTCGCGCAGCCACCCAGTGTCCGGCATTCCTGCAACAGGCCTGGCCCGGCAGCCCGATGGATGGCGCCGTCGACCCCGCCGCCGCCCAGCAGCGAGTGGTTGGCCGCGTTCACGATCGCATCCACGTCAAGCGTGGTGATGTCGGCTTGGCGTACTGACAGGCGTGCGCTCATGGACGCCACAGCACGCACAGCGGCCCCCCGCTGCCATCGAGCGGATCTTGTGTCGGCCGCGCCACCGCATGGATGGCGGCACGTTGCGCGGCGGTCGGTGCGCTGCGGCAGATGTCCCAGTCCTGAGCTTGCGGATACGCACCCACCACCTGGAAGTCTTCAGATGCGGACTTCAGGCAGTGGCCGGTCCCCGCAGGCAGCACCAGCAGGTCACCGGTTTCCACCGCCAGCAACTCGCCGCCCGGGCCGCCAAGGATCAGCTCGGCACGACCCTGGAACACCGCCAGCGCCTCGTGCGCGGTCGAGTGGTAGTGGTGATAGTCGAAGATGCCGTCACGCCACTGTGCGGGCCACCCATTGGCGTTCAGGCAGGTCTCGAAAGCCGCGGCCAGGTCCGGCGTGGATGGTGCCAGCGCCTGGCGATACAGCAGCACGGGAAAGCGCGGGTGGTTGGGCACCCAATCATGGGCGGGCAGCAGGAAGTGCAATAACTGCACACGCCTGTCCCGCGCGGAGGGCGCATGGTCGGTGGTCGTCATGGCGGTGGTCCCGAAGAGAGATGGTGCGTGCGATGCCGCGCAGCGTCTGGCACCGTGCCGCCAAGGGCTGCAGATCGGTCCGGTGGCAAGCCGCACAGGCGGTGTCGACATCGCTTTCCACCGTGCTCATCGGCACAAAACGTGCCTTGCGCAGCACCGGCTTGCGATACCTGCTGCGGCTAGGCGACTGCCACCCGCTACGCTAAGATCATCCGACCCCCATCCCCAGCCGAGCCCGCCATGACCCAGATCCGCGCCCTTGTCTTCGACGTCTTCGGCACTGTGGTCGACTGGCGCAACGGCATCGCCCGCGAAGCCGCGCCCTTCCTCACGCGCTGGGGGCGCACCGACATCGACCCGATCTCGTTTGCCGATGCCTGGCGCGAGCGCTACCAGCCTTCGATGGAAGAGATCCGCAGCGGGCGCCGCCCCTACTGCCGGCTGGACGTGCTGCACCGTGAAAACCTGGCCTACGTACTGCGATATTTCGGCATCGACACCGCCAAGATCACCGAGCCCGAGATGGTATCGCTCAACCGTGCCTGGCATAGGCTGGACGCCTGGCCCGACGTGGTCGATGCGCTGAATCGCCTGAAGCCGCATTACATCCTCGGCCCGCTGTCGAACGGCAACATCTCCCTGATGGTGAATCTGGCGCGCCATGCACGCCTGCCCTGGGAAGTGGTTCTGGGTGCAGAAGTCACCCACGCCTACAAGCCGTCGCCGCAGGCCTACCTGCGCACCGTCGAAGCGCTGGATCTGCCGCACGCCGAGGTCTGCCTGGTCGCCGCCCACAACGGCGACCTGCGCGCGGCGCAGTCCTGCGGCCTGAGCACCGCGTTTGTGCCGCGCCCGGATGAATACGGCTCGCGCGAGAAGGCGGACCTGACGGCCGATAGCGAGTGGGATGTGATCGCGACGGACTTCACTGATCTTGCCGATCAGTTGCTGGTCGGGAAGGCGGGCTGACCGCAGTCAGCCACGTTGCAGGACGCATGGCTGAGTCAGCGCATCAGTGCCGTCACCAAGGAAGACCCGTCATTGGTCGCATCGAAGGCATGCAAACCCATCTCGTCGGCCAACTGCCGGAACGCCGCCAGGCCGCGCACTGAATTGCCCTTCGCGTCCAGGCGCGGTGAATACGAACCGATGCCCAGCTGGCGATTGACCACGCCCACGATGCCACCGCCCACGCCGCTCTTGGCCGGGACGCCGATATCAAACGCCCAGTTGCCGGAATAGTTGTACATGCCGCAGCTGAACATCACCGCCAGCGTGTCGCGCACCGCGCGGATGGTGAACACCTGTTCGCCCGTGACCGGGTGTTCGCCCATGTTTGCCAGGGTCGCGCCCATCCAGGCCAGGTCGACGGCGGTGACTTCGATGGCACATTGCTTGAAGTACAGCTCGGTCACCGGATCGACCGGCGCATTGAGCGCGCCGACGGCCAGCAACAGGTGGGAGATGGCGCGGTTGCGGTGACCGGTGGCCGATTCGGATGCATAGACGGCTTGGTCGATCTGCAAGGGCCGGCCGGCCGCGCGCGAGAATCTGTCCAGAATGAAGTCCAGCGCCTGATCGCCCTTGGCGTCTCGCAACATGCCGGTGACGGTGATGGCACCTGCATTGACCATCGGATTGAAGGGGCGATGGGTGTTCGGATCGAACTCGATGGCGTTGAAGGCGTCGCCGCTGGGTTCCACGCCGACGCGTGACAACACTTCTTCGCGCCCCAGCAGTTCCAGCGCCAGGCAGTAGGTGAACGCCTTTGACACCGATTGGATGGTGAATGGGTGCTGCGCATCGCCTACTGCAAACAGCTTGCCGTTGCCGGTGGCAATCGCCAGGCCAAAGCCGTCGGGGGCGACGCTGGCGAGTTCCGGGATGTAGTCGGCAAGCACGCCGTCGCGGTTGGCGAGGTGCGTTTGGTAGGTGTCCATCAGCATCGCTTCGATGCCGTAACGCGCGGGACGATCAGCCGTCATGAGAAAAAATTCCAGGCAGGAAGTGCAGAAGAAAGATCAGGCTGCGTCGGGCAGGGGGCGGGTACTGGTCGTTGAATCGGTGGCTGGTTCTGCAGGCAACAATGTTTCGTCGCTGCGGTCCTTCAGCGCCACGCCGGTCGTGCCGAGGGCCGTCGCTGCCGTCGCCAGCCACCACAGTTTGCGTGCGGCGCTGGCGATGTCCAGGCCTTCCGGGCGCACGTTGGAAATACAGTTGCGCTCGGCGTCGTGCCGGCCCACGCGTGGGGCTGAGGTCAGATAAATACCCAGGCTGTCGGGTGAACTCAAGCCAGGGCGCTCGCCGATCAATACCGCAACCATACGCGCGCCGAGCAGTTCGCCAACTTCATCACCAAGCGCCACGCGGCCTTGCTCGGCGATCACTACGGGGCCGAGCGTCCATCCGGCCGGGACGTGTGCGCGAATCGCGTCGACCAGGGGCAGGGCGTTGCGGTGGATTGCCAGTGATGACAAGCCGTCGGCGATCACGATCACCAGGTCGCAAGCTGGTGTGTCGGCGGCGTTTGCTCGCAGGCGCTCTGCGCTGTCAGCATCCAGGCGTCGTCCCAGGTCGGGCCGAAGCAGGTATTGCGCGCGGTCGGCAGCGGCGCTGTGGACCTGTACGGTCGCCACGCCTTTGTCCTGCAAGGCGGCTGCCAACTCGTCGACATGCAGCGACACATGCACGGCATCGCGCGCCTGGGCATGGGCGTAGCCGAAGCGCAGGATTTCGTCGGTGGGCATACTGGCGCCAGCCCGGCCCAGCGCCAGGCGGGCGGCGGTGTGGCGGCGCAGGTCTTGCCAGGGATCGGTGGTGGCAGCACCTGCGGGTTTGGCGGGTAATTGGGTGTCGGCAACGGCATCCATTGGCGGTGTTGCCGATGCCCCGTCTCTCAATTCACGCATGTCGATTCCCCCTTCACGCCGTCAGCCGCAACTGGCGCATGGCGCGCAGCGCAGGGTGCTCGGCAGCTACTGGTTGCACGCGTCCTTGAGCATCGGCCAGCTGCATTTTCTCCAGCCAGGCTTCGAATTCCGGCGCGCGCTTCAAGCCCAAGGCTTCGCGCAAGTACAGCGAATCGTGGAAGGACGTGCTCTGGTAGTTCAGCATGATGTCGTCGGCACCGGGCACGCCCATGATGAAGGTCAGGCCAGCCACGCCCAGCAGGGTCATCAGCGTGTCCATGTCGTCGGAATCGGCTTCCGCATGATTGGTGTAGCAGACGTCGCAGCCCAGCGGCACGCCCAGCAGCTTGCCGCAGAAATGGTCTTCCAGGCCGGCGCGGATGATCTGCTTGCCGTCGTACAGATACTCCGGGCCGATGAAGCCCACGACGGTATTCGTCAGCAAAGGCGAGAAGGCCCGCGCCACCCCATAGGCGCGCGCCTCGCAGGTCTGTTGATCGACACCGAAGTTGGCATTTGCCGACAAGGCGCTGCCTTGCCCGGTCTCGAAATACATCAGGTTGTCGCCCACCGTGCCGCGATGCAGCGATCGCGCCGCATCGTGCGCCTCACGCAGTACCGACAGGCCGATGCCGAAGCTGGTGTTGGCCTGCTCGGTGCCCGCGATCGACTGGAACACCAAGTCTACCGGCGCGCCTTGCTCGATCATCTGGATGGTGTTGGTCACGTGGGTCAGCACGCAGGACTGCGTGGGGATTTCCAGCCCGCTGATCACCTCGTCCATCATGTGCACCAGCCGCACCAGCGCCGGGATGCTGTCTGTCGCCGGATTGATGCCGATGGTGGCGTCGCCCGCGCCGTAGAGCAAGCCATCGACCATCGACGCGGCAATGCCTTGCAGGTCGTCGGTGGGATGGTTGGGCTGCAGTCGTACCGACAGCCGACCGGGCAAGCCGATGGTGTTGCGAAAGCGTGTGACCACGCGGCATTTGCGGGCGACCAGGATCAAGTCCTGATTGCGCATGACTTTGCTGACGGCCGCCGCCATCTCGGGTGTGATGCCCTTGCTCACACTCGCCAGCATGACCGAATCGGCTGCATCCGACAGCAGCCAGTTGCGGAAGTCGCCCACCGTCAAGCCACTGATCGGCGCAAAGGCCGCGCGGTCGTGGGTGTCGATGATCAGACGCGTGACCTCGTCGGTCTCGTAGGGGATCAATGCCTCGTTCAGAAACACCGTCAGCGGCAGTTCGGCCAGGCACATGCGCGCCGCCATGCGTTCCACGGACGATGCCGCACCCAGGCCCGCCAAGTAATCGCCGGATCGAGCAGGCGTCGCCTTGGCCATCACCTCGCGCAGGTCGCGGAAGGTCCAGGTCTGGGTGCCAAGCGTGTGGCGATACGCGTGCGTGCCATGCGACATGCGGAACTCCCGTGCGGCGACGCGTGCTCGCCGCATGTTGGATAAAAGGATCAGGTGCTTGATCCCTGACCGTACCAGCAACCGTACCAGCATCGCCCGCCGATGGCCCGGGGCATTTGTTGCCTGGTCTGACAAGCCTGAAAGCCGCTTGTGTATTGCCGGGCAATTCCGCATAGTTTTGCCCGACACCGACTCAAGCCAAAAGCGAAGCAGAAACCATGCCATATTCCCCCGCCGTGCCGGCCGAGCTTGCCGACCAATTGAACGACTTCGCCGCGCTGGCCCACGAGCTTGCCGACGACGCGCGCGGCCTGGCGCTGCGCTACTTCCGCACGCGGCTGGACATCATCGACAAGGCCGACGAAAGCCCCGTTACCATTGCCGATCGCGAGGTCGAAGCCGCCATGCGCAAGCGCATCGGCGAGCGCTACCCCACGCACGGCATCCTGGGTGAAGAGCATGGTCGGGACGCCACGGACGCCGACTTCGTCTGGGTCCTGGACCCCATCGACGGCACACGCAGCTTCATCAGCGGTTCGCCGCTTTGGGGCGTGTTGATCGCACTACTGTGGCGCGGCCGGCCGATTCTGGGCGTGATCGACGCGCCGGTCACCGGCGAACGCTGGTTCGGTCTTGAAGGGCAGGGCACCGCGCTGAACGGCGTTGCCGCGCGCGCCAGCAACTGCACGACGCTTGCCGATGCCTGCCTGTATTCCACTTCGCCAGATATCTTCGATGCCGACGGCTGGGAACGTTTCGAGCGCGTGCGCAAGCAAACGCGCATGCGGCGTTTTGGCGGCGATTGTTATAGCTATGGGCTGCTGGCCTCCGGCCACATCGACTTGGTGATCGAGTCGGGCCTGCAGCCGTACGACTATCTGGCGATCGTGACAGTGCTGGCGCAGGCCGGGGCCGTGATCACGGACTGGGAAGGGCAGCCGCTGACGATGGAGTCGAACGGGAACGTAGTTGCGGCCGCGAACGCGACACTGCATGCCGAAGCCTTGAAGGTATTGCGCGGCTGAGGTTTCGTGGTTGGTCACAGTGCCAAGACGTTGACGTGGCCCGCTCAGTAATGAGCATGTCGCAGCCAGTCAACCAGCCTTGGCACTGGCGGCCTCATGCGGAGTCGTCGTTCTCGTCGTTTTCCTCGACATAAAGACAATCCCGCAAGGGCTTCGCCAACACCTCTTCCAGCGTCATTGGCGGGCGGCTGTTGACCCCCTTACACAGCTCATAAAGGTAATCCACCGCCTTTCGATCGCGGTAATTCTGGTCGTAGTGAAGGACGCCGAAATTTCCGTTGCGGTCGTAGAAATAGTGCTCCGCCGAATCGTCGTCGAGATCGCAGAGCGCGAAGCAGACGAAGTTGGCATTCGGTCTTGCGATGTCGTCTTCAGGAAAGTTCTCGGGATCGCGTGTTTCTTTCCAGACCCACCTGGCGTGGAGAAGATCGGCCAAGCCCCCGAAAGGACGCGGGTAGGGGGCATGGGTATGAAACGTCAGTGCAAAGCCGGCAACGTGCATGGGAAAACAAAACCCTCCCACATCGAGCAGGAGAACTTTCAGCTCAGGCGGAACGGGCATACCGGTGCGCTGCTCGACCTCAGCCAGTGATTCGGCTGTTTCTTTGGCTTGGAAAAAAACGAAGGACGTGTACCAGGATCTGTCTTTGGGGTCGGCGCTCTCTCTGAGCGCGCGCAGCTTGTCCAACATCTCTGGGTAAGAGGGATCCATGCAGTCCTTGTCATTGATGTCGGGGCAGCAACCTCTTGCCCACTGCAGACCGAGGGGAAGCCGAACCCGCACGTCTTGTGGGGGTTAACGTCCGGTTTACTTCCGCGTTTCCAGCGCCGCATACGCCTCTTTCACCCGCTCTGGCCCATACAGTCTTTCCAGGCGCCGCACGGTGAAATGCCCGCGTGCCATGTCCTGGAAGTGGCTGATGAACAAGGTGTTGATCAGCGCACCGCCCGCGGCGCCCACCAGCGGAATCGCCTGGGCTGCCGCCTTTTCGGTCACCACGATCGAAAAGCGCGCGGCGATATCGGTGATCAGGCGAATCAGCGGCGGCGCCATCTTGCTGTTCAAGCCGCCCGCTGCCAGGTGCTTGGCGGCGGCCGTGATCGCCTCTGATAGAGCAGCACGCGCGGCGAAGTAGCCGGTTTCTGCGGCGTCGTCGTTCTTTGCCGCGCCGCCCAGTGCCAGCACCTGCACGCACTGCAGGCGTACATCGTGCGAGCTCAGGTCTTCGCCTTCGCTGCGCGCAATGTCGGCGATCGATCGCATGATGATGGTGGTGGATACCGGCAGTTCCACGGCCAGTGCGGGCAGGCCGAAGGCGCCGCCGACTGCGCCTGATGCAAACACGGCGCTTTTGTGCCACCAGTTCGATGAGGTCTTGGTGGCGGTGTCCGAACCCATGGTTTTCAGCGCGGTGGACAGTGCCACTTCGATCGCCTTGCGGGTGGCGTCGCCTACCTTTTCCGCCCACTGGCCCGGCAGCAGGGCCAGGCCTTTTTCGATCGGCGATCCCAGCAGGTTGCTGGCCTTGGCGGCCAATCCGGGGTGCTCGAGCAGAATCTTGGCTTGGCGCAGGGCTTGCAGGTCGGGCGCGGCGAGGGTCATGGCAATCTCCGAAACCGCCAGGAAAAGACCTGGCGTGTGCAGATTGTCACCCGTGGCCGCGCATGGTGTCCGGCAGGCGTGTATCGATCTGCTAATACGCCGCCGCCCGGTCACCGACGCTCACCTCATACCGTGAAGAAGCTCACTTTTTCGGTCAGCTTGCCGGCCAGGGCCGACAGTTCACGGCTTGATGCGGCAACCTGGTCGGAACCTGCAGACGTTTCCACCGTGGCATCGCGAATGCGGCTGATGTTCTTGTTCACTTCGCCGGCCACCAGGCTTTGTTGGCCCGATGCATTGGCAATCTGGGCGTTCATGTCGTTGATGGCGCCCACTTCACGGCGAATGGTGTTGAGCGCACCTTCGGCGGCCTGGGTCTGCTCCACCGTTTCCTGGGCCAGGCGGCTGCTGCTCTTCATCGCATCGGCTGCCTTGGCTGCTCCTTGCTGCAGCTTGGCGATCATGGCGCTGATCTCGCGCGCCGAGTCCTGGGTGCGCGATGCCAGGGAACGAACTTCGTCGGCCACCACGGCAAAGCCGCGTCCTTCTTCGCCGGCACGTGCGGCCTCGATGGCGGCGTTGAGCGCCAGCAGATTGGTCTGCGAGGCAATACCGGTGATCACCTCCATGATCTTTTCGATGCTTTCGCTGTCGGTCGACACTTGCTGCACGGTGTCCATCGTGCCTGCCAGGATGTGAGCCAGGTTCTGGATGGCGCCTGCGGTTTCTGCGACGACGCGATTGCCCGTTTCGACTTCGCCATCGGCCGTGCGGGTGGCTGTTGCCGCGTTGTCGGCGTAGGTGGCGACTTCGTTGACGGTGGCGGCCATCTGGTTCACCGCCAGCGCCATCTGTTCGGCTTCGCGCGATTGCACCTGCAATTGCTGGTGGTTGTTGGCCGAGGTGGACAGCAGCTGTGCCGACGACTGGCTCAGTTCGCCGGCTGCCGTGCGCACCTGGGTGATGGTGTCGCTCAGGCGGGCCACCATGTCTTTGACTGCGCCCATCACGCTGCCGGGGTAGCGGGTGTCGATCTGCTGCTTGAGGTCACCGCCGGCCAGGCGCTTGATCACGTCTGCCACTTCGTGCGGCTCGGCGCCGAGGGTCGAGCGCATCTTGCGAATGATCATGGTGGATACCGCGACGCTCAGCAAGGCGGCGACGGCGGTGGCGATGATGATGAGCCAGCGGAAGCCGCCGGCCGTTTCGCGCACCAGGGTCAGGTCGGTGTTGGCGGCGTTTTCCTGGTAGTCGATGAAGCCGTTGATGCGTTTGAGCCATTCCGTGTAGGCCGGGGACACCTGGCTGGACAGCAGGCTTTGCGCACCCGCCACATCGCCGCCTTGGCGCAGGCGAATCAGCTGCTGGGTGGCGTCCTTGGTCGTGGCCTCGATGGCCTTGATGCCGGTCAGCATGGTCTGTTCGGCCTGGGTGGACGACGTGGCCAGCAGTCGGTCCAGAGGGCCGGCGGATTCCTGGTAGAACGCGTCCAGGCGCTGAATGGTCTGCAGGTAGCCGTTCAGCGTGGCCTCGTCACGGGCAAGCACCACATCGCGCACCGCAATTGCCCGGTCGTGCACGCTGCCGCGGAAGTTGATGGCCTGGCGCTGTTTGGGGCTCGCGCCCTGGCTGACGGCTTGCAAGGTGTTGTCGATCAGGCCGACGCGCTGGATGCCGATCAGCGCGATCAGGATCATCAGGGAAAGCACGAGCCCGAAACCCAGCGCCAGACGCTGGGAGATGGTCAGAGGGGTGGACATAGGGGGCCTGTTGGATGCGGGTAGCTGCCGTGTCGGGCGCCTGCCGGGTGGCTGGGCGGCCCTGGTAGAGCGTGCAGATGCGGTCGCGCCACGTCGATTCAAGACGTGGCGACAGCAAAAGGGTGTGGACGAGCGAGGGGGGCGGGTGCGATGTGGGCCGCTGCGCCGCAGGGCGCCGGTGCCAATCGCCTGCGGATGCAAGCTTACGCCTGGCTAACAGCCACGCGTAAGCTATTGCAGAATTTATTTGCGGGGCAGCTTGCCCGGCAGCCGATCATTTCCCGCCGTCGAGGGGCCAGATGGCGGGTTCGCTACCCAGCGGCCGCTGCAAGGAGCGCTCCGGGATCTCCCAGATCACGAGCTTGGGCGGCGTGTCCTTGAAGGATGCGCTGTTGAAGTAGGCGTGCGCCGCACCGGCGAATTCACCACCGTCGCGGGCGAAATTGCCCACCCGCATGCCCAATGCGGTTTCCAGGAAGGGGATGAAGCTGGCGTTGCGCGAGAACGAGGTGCCCAGCACCGCGATGCTTGGCACGCCGGTATCGCCGAACAAGTCGTCGCCCGTGTCTGCCGCCGGCGCACTTGGGTCTTTGGCCGCCGCCTGCGTAGCGCCCACTTCCACGAACCGGGTCGGACGCATCATGTCGGCTGGCGGCTGCAGCCCTGCGGGCAGCCAGTCGATGCCGGCCAGGCGCACCAGGTCGCCCGGGCGCCTGACCACAGCGCTGACTTCCGTGCGCATCTGCAAGGTGGGGGCGGGCAGCACGTAGTCACCCGGTTCGCGCAGACGTTGCGCAATGGCCCGGGCCGCGACGTCCGCACCCTTTTCGTTCCAGTGCGTGTCGGTGCGCAGGAAATACCGCTCCTGCGGGTCCTGCATGTCGTCTGCCAGCGACAGAACGTTGACGCCGGACAAGGCCTTGATCCAGTCATCGACGCGGTGCTCGAACGCCGCCGGTCGCCGCAGGCCGCACAGCAACTGGTCGGAAATGCGGCTTTTGTCCGGCACGACCACCACCAGCAGCGCGATGCCCTGGCGCGCCAGGCGCTCCTTGACCTGCGACAGCTCGGCTGCGCGGGCCAATGCATTGGCCTCGGCGTGCTTGTAGACCGTCAGCTCGTCGGTCAGGAACAGCCAGCGTGCGCAGCCCTGGCGCACGCGCGGCCCCAGGTCGCCGATCGCCAGCCAGGACAGGCCGCGTTCCAGCTTGGCCGCTGCCTGGGGGATTGGCGTATCGGCCAGCGAGTCGGCGATCTGCTTGGTGGTCTTGCCGTCTAGGAAGGCCGACCACGTGACCGGCGGTTTGGTCAGGGACACGCCGCCCACCGTGACGGCGTACAGCACGGTCAGAAAACCGGCGGCAAGGAAGAAGACCAGGCACAGGCCCGCCAGCCTGCTGTTGGCGAAGGTGGCGGTGGCCGATGTGGAGGGCGGGGCCGAAGCCTGGGTCGAATTGCGCGAGGAAGGTGATGTCACGGCGACCTCAGAACTGGAAGTAGAGGAAGGGCACGGCGCCACGGCTTGCCATCAGCCCGAAGGCGATCACAAAGCCGGCGATCGGCCATACGGCGTCCAGGGTGCGCAACACGATCCAGGACGAATCACGCACCCGGGTATCGACCAGGGGGTACAGCACCGATGCAATGCCGAGCGCGATGGCCAGGCCGTGCGTGGGACGCAGGCTGACCGCCATCGCATCGCCAAGCCAGAAACCATTGGCGCCGAACTGGCCCGCGTACATGGTCACTGCCGCATGGAAGTCGTGCGCGCGGAACAGCGTCCAGGCCAGCATCACGAACAGCAGCGTGGCCACGTGTGCGGGGATGCTCGGCAAGGCGGGCAGGCCACGGTTGGTCCAGAATCGCTCGAAGGCCAGGGCCAGCCCATGCGCCATGCCCCAAAGCAGGAAGTTCCAGTTGTCCCCACCGTGCCACAGGCCCGCGATCGACATGGTCAGCAGCAGGTTGACGTAGGTGCGCACCGGGCCGATGCGGCTGCCGCCCAGCGGGATGTACAGGTAGTCGCGGATCCAGCTGGACAGCGACAGGTGCCAGCGGCGCCAGAAGTCCTGGATGCTGCGCGCCAGGTAGGGCTGGCGGAAATTCTCGGGGAAGTGGAAGCCCAGCATCAAGCCCAGGCCGATGGCCATGGCGCTGTAGCCGGCGAAGTCGAAGAACAGCTGCAAGGTATAGCCCAGGCAGCCCAGCCAGGCGTCGACGAAGGTCGGCGAGGGCAAGGAAAACGCCACGTCGACCAGCGGCGCCAGCGTGTCGGCAATCAGCACCTTCATGCTGATCCCGATCATGAAGCGGCGTGCGCCCAGTGAGAACTGCGCCAGGTTGACCGTGCGCGAGGACAGTTCCTGGCAGACCCAGTCGTAGCGGATGATCGGACCGGCGATCAGGTGCACGAACATCGCCTGGTAAGCGCCGAAGTTGATGAAGCTGCGGTCGGCGGCCACCGTGCGTCGCTGCACGTCGATCAGGTAGGAAATCGACTGCAGCACGATGAAGGACAGGCCGATCGGCAGGATCACGCGTTCCCATTCGATGGGCAGCGCGCCCGCCATCACCCGCACGTTGTTGGCGGTCTCGACCAGGATGTTGGCGTACTTGTACCAACACAGAATCGACACGTTGACGACGATGAAGACGGTGAGTACGCGAAGGCGCGCACGATGGTCGTCAAAACGGTCGATCACCAGGCCGCCGACCCAGCCCACCAGCGTCAGGCCGATGAACAGGCTGAGCAGCAGCGGGCTCCACCAGCCGTAGAACGCCCAGCTGCAGAACAGCAGCACGGCGTTGCGCCACCGGGCCGGAGAAAGCGCATAAACCAGCAGAAACGCAGGCAGGAATAGCGTCAGGAATTCGAGCGATGCGAAGACCATGGGACGAGGGCCGGTGACAAGGGTGGGATCGGGAGACGACAGCCGGCGCGCCGGGTGGGCGCGTCGTGCGTGATGCTCGGGTTCGGGTGTTGGGGCAGGGCGGGGCCGACGGCTGCAGGCAGCCGTCGTGGTCGGGCGCGGTGTTTAGTTCGTCAAGGCATCGTTGGTGAAGAACGCACGTGTGCCGCCGGTGGCAGGCACGGCAAACACGCTGTAGCGCTGACCGGGTGCAAGCGAGCCCAGGGCCAGCGGCGCGCCTTGCGGTTTGCCGGCGCAGACCAGCTGCACCGACAGGGCAACCGGGTTGATGAAGCGACGCTTGGCTTCACCGTTAGGCACGTTCTCGAACAGCGCCACATCGCGGCCGGCCGGCTTCAGGCCGGCTTGCGTGCAGGTGCTGTCCAGGTTGTAGAAGGCCAGCGATGCGCGCAGGGCATTGAAGTCTTCGGGCAGCTCGCGCACGACCTTGGTGCTGAGTTCGCCCTTGGCCGAGACCAGACCGAACACCGTGGCGAATTCACCGGGTTTGACGGTCACATTGATCGGGGCGCGCTGGGTGCCGAGCAGGAAGGCGCCGACCAGTGCCTTGTTGGCGGCCACCGGCTGGAAGTCCGAGGCGGGTTTTGTCGGCGGCAAGGCCAGCGTGGCGTTGCTGCCGGTGGCTTCGAGCGAGATCGACGCGTCGCCGGTGTTCACGAAGCGTACGAAAGACGAGTCTTCCGACGGGCCGGTGGGGTAGAGCGCGACGTCGGCTGCATGAGAAGCGAACGGTGCGGCGAGAAGCGCAGCGGCAATGGCTGCACGACGCAGAGGGGAAGAGAGGTGGATCATTTACGGGCTCCGGGTGCGGCAGGGATAGCGGCGGCAGCAGGTTTTGCGCCTGTCTTGGCGACGGCTTTGGCCGAGTCCGAGGCGGCGATCGCCTTGGCGATGGCGGCGCCCCAGGACTTGTAGCCGGCCACGGTGAAATGCTGTCCGTCGGTGGTGGTCCACTGGCCGGGTTTCGAGAAATCAAGCGAATCGACGTAGTCGCAGGGCGCGACATTGGTCGACAGGAAGCGCGACATCAATTGCACGCGAACGTCGTTTTTCTTGTACTTGCCGCCGGGCGTTCCCCAGGGCGGACCGACCCAGATGCAGCGCGTGTTGGTCGCGGCAATGGCCTTGGTCAGGTTGGTGACGCTTTGCCAGGCCCAGGTCTTGGGAAAGGCTTCCTTGTCGTAGGACGCCATGGTGTCGCCGATGACCAGCACCACCAGGTCCGGCTTGTCGGTCGCAATCAGCTGGCTGATCGGCGTGGTGGTGGCATCGGGGCCGCGTACCACTGCCTTGCCGGTACCGACGCGATCGGCGCCGCAGTCCACGGTCTTTTTCACCAGCCAGTCTTGCGCGCTGGCGCCACAGGCGCCGATCGAATGCACCGCTGCGCCTTGCTTGTTCAACTCGTCATGCAGCGATTCGATCAGCGAACCGCTGATGGTGAGGTGGCTTTCGCCGAGCACAAGAATGCTCAGGCCAGCCAGTACGGACAGCGCCATGGTGACTCCAGAATACGAATGAGGGGCAGTGAAACGTCAGCCGATCACGGCTTTTCCAGCGCCTTGGTGATGGCGCTTGCCCACTGCGAATACCCTGGTGCGGTGAAATGCTGGCCATCGACGGTGGCCCACTCGCCCTTCTTGGAGAAGCTCAGGGAATCGATGTATTTGCAGGGTGCGGCGTTGGCGGCAATGAAACGCGAGGTCAGTTCGACGCGCGCGAAGTTCTTGCCGTACTTGCCACCTTCGCTGCCCCAAGCCGGTCCGACCCAGGCGCACTTGGTGCCGTTGGCGCTGATGGCCTTCACCAGCGACGTGGTCTGTTGCCAGGCCCAGGTCTTGGGGAAGCTTTCCTTCGTGTAGCCAGCCATGGTGTCGCCCATGACGATCACCACCAGGTCCGGCTTGTCGGCAGCCATCAGCTGGGCAATCGGCTTGGTCTTGGCGTCCGCACCGCTGACCACGGCCTTGGCATTGCCGATGCGTTCGGCACCGCCGCAGGTACCGGGCGTGACCGCCAGCCAATCGCCGGGCGTCGAGCCGCACACACCGATGGTGTGGACCGTCTTGGCCCCTTGCTTGAGCAAGTTGTCGTGCAGCGATCCGATCAGATAATTGGGGGTCGCCAGGTGACTGTCGCCAATGATCAGGATAGTCAGGCCTGCGAGAATGGACACCATGTCTAACTCCGGTAATGCGTTGATGCGAACGGTCGGTCTTGTCTTGCTTTGTTCAAGTGCGTTTATTCAACTGCGTAAGGCGAGGTGAGCGGCACGATCGGCAATGTCATCTGGCCGTTCTGTTCTTCCAGGGCGTAGCGCAGATACACGCCGCCCACGAACTGGCGATAGTCGCGGGCATTGTCCACGCCGATGTTGCCGCCCAGGTACCACTTGCGTCCGATCTGGTATTCGGCGCCGGCGGCCAGACCGTAACCCAAGCCTGTCTTGCTCTGGCCCGCGAACGTGGCGCTGCCGCCATTGGCCGCTTCGGCCGCAGCCTGGCGTACCGGATCGGAATAGAAGGGCACGGCATCTTGGCGGATGTTCTGTACGCCGACCGATCCCTTCACTAAGTAACTGAAACGGCCTTGGCGTTCCGCCCACGACATCGGAACGCTGAGCGCAACGAAGCGTTGCGGGCTGAAATAGCCGCCGCTGCCGTAGGTGTAGTTGCTCTGGTTCTTGTCGTAAGAGAAGCTCGTCAGGTTCAGCCCGGTGGTCAACACGCGGTTCGGCTGGCGGATCAGGTGCACATAGGCGCCTGCCGTGCCTTCCAGGCTGGTGTTCGAGTCGACGTTGTGGCCGTCCTGGCTGTGCCAGCCGCCACGTGCGTAGAAGCCGTTGTTCGCCCAGTTCAGGCCGACACCGACCGTCCCGCCGGTGCTGGTCACGCCGCCCCAGGTGTCACCGGTACGGCTGTCGCGTGCGCCGGCAAACGACAGCACGCTGTCGGTCACGGCACGGCGCGACACTTCGGCGCCGTAGGTGAAGTTCGGGCCGCCATTCGGGTCGGCCTGGACCGTGCCGTTGAAGGCGGCGCCGCCCACCACGTTCTGGTAGCGGAAGCCGATCGGGGTGGTGCCCACGTCGAGCTTCACGCCGGGCATTTCATAGCCGACTGCCACGCCCACGCCCGAATCGCGTTGACGGCCTGCGCTGCTCTGGCCGGGCAGGCTGGCCACCACCGGACCGGCTCCGAAACGGTTGCCGTTGGCAACCTCGACGGCGCCGGCGTTCAGCGACACGGGGGTGACCTGCACCGAGGCCCTGTTTTCACCCAGCGGGAACTGCACGGTCACCGGCGTCTGCACGTCCAGGATACGGCCCATGCCGCCGTCGCCGTTGTGCTGGCGGACGGTGGTGCCGACCGTGACCGTGGCGCTGCGCGCTTGCTGGATTTCGGCCAGTTCGGCTTCCATCGAACGTGCGCCGCTGACCGCATCGCCGCTGTCGTCGGTCAAACGACCTTGTGCGTTGGCGCGGAAAGCGCCGGGCACCGGCGCCGGAACCGGGGCGCTGGGGTAGACCGGGTACGAAATGTCGCCGGCCGCAGCCAGCTGCACCGGACGCGGTGCCGCCGCAATCGGCTCGGGCCGGGCCGAGCGCGGCGCCATCGGCGTCAAGGGGACCGCTGCAGGGATAGCCGGGGCGGCCGGCGTCACGGGTGCCGGGGCAGCACGCGTGGCGCTTCCGTACGACGCTGCGCCCACGCCCGTGGTCCCGGCGTTTGCGGTGCCGTAGCTCGACGGCGACGAGGGCGCATTGCCGAAGACCGGGCTGCTGGAATAGGCCGGCGGCGCAGCCGAGGCAGGCGCCGCTTGTCCATAGGCACCCAGCGGCACGGGCACGGCCACTACCGGCAGCGATTGCGCGGCGGCGGGCGCAGCGTATTGCGGGGCAGCCGGCGGATTGCTGCGTGTCTGGCCCGGCAGGCGGGCAAAGGGGTTCGCGTCGGCAGCCACCGCGGCTTGCGGCGCGGCGCTGGGCGCGTTGGTGAAGCCATTGCCATTGCTTGCCGTGGGGCGCGCCATGTTCTGCGCGGCGATGGCTTGCTTCAGATAGTCGGCAGCCTTGCCGGCCTTGCCCTGGCTGCGATAGACGCGCGCAGCCGCACTCAGCACAGCGGGATCTTGCGGCTTCAAGCTCAGCGCCGTGTCGAGCGCGGCATTGGCGTAGTCGTCGTCCTTGGCCTGGGTGGCGGTCTGCGCAGCGGCGATCAGCAAGTCGGTGTTGTCGGGATCGTTGCGCAGCAGCTGCTTGTACAGCCCAGTTGCCTTGGCGCCTTCATTGGCCGCGCCGTACATGCGGGCCAGGGCGCCGACCACCAGTGGATCTTCCGGGTACTGGTCCAGCATCGGCGACAGCATGTCGTAGGCGTCGGCCAGCTTGCCGCGTGCGCGCAGGGCTTCGGCCTGGCGCACGGTGTAGATCTTGCGCAGGCCTTCGAAGTTGCGGCGCTCGGTTTCCGTCAGATTGGCGGACTGCAGCTGGCGCAGCACGCCTGCGGCTTCGGCATCCTGTTCGGTCTTCAGCAACACACCTGCATATTGCAGCAGCAGGCCATTGTCGGTGCTGGTGGACCGAGCGGCGGCCTGGCGCAGCACGCCAAGCGCGCGCGTCGGCTCGCCGATATCGGCGTAGGTCGACGACACGGTGCCCAGCAGATCAGGGTTCTGACCGATTTCCGGTTCCAGGCGGGCAAGAATCGCAAGCGCTTCGGGCTTGTTGCCGACGCGTGCGGCTTGCACGGCCTGGGCAGCTTCGTTCTGCAGCCACACGCGCTTTTGCAGTTCCTGCACATCACGGGTGCGATTCTGCGGCGAGATGCGTTCCAGCGCGGCCAGCGCAGCCGGCCAGTCCTGCATTTCGGAAGACATCAGGGCGCTTGCCATCAGCGCGCCCGGCATGTCGGGGTGGGTCAACAGCAAGCCGTCGACCACGCCGCGCGCTTGCAAGGCGTTGCCAGACTTCAGGTAGATGCGGGCCAGATCCAGGCGCAGCCACGGATCGTCCGGATTGAAACGCAGGGCGTCTTCCAGCAGGCGCTGCGCGCCGGCATCGTCGCCTCGTGCGCTGGCCGTCTTGGCGGCACCGCGCGCCTGGGCGGCACGCAATTGACCGACCGACGCAATCTGTCCTTGGCGTTCTGCCGGCAGGCTGTCAATCAGGCGCAGGGCTTCGTCGGCGCGATTGTTCTGCGCCAGCACGTTGACCAGGCCTTCGGTCGCCAGTGCATTGCCCGGGTCGCGCGCCAAGAGGCGGCGATAGGTCTGCTCAGCCTGGGCCAGCTGGCCGCTTTCGGCCTGCACACGACCCAATGCAGTTTCTGCAGTCAGGTCCTTGCTGTCGAGCTTGATGGCTTGATCGAGCAATTGCTGGGCGGTGCTGAAATCGCCCCGCGCACGGGCCTGCTCGGCACGTCCATTGAGTGACCAATACTGGGCGGTGGCCAGCACGTTCTTCCAACCCGTGCGATTGCCGGGCTGGCGGCTTGCGCGCGTCAGCAACTCCACGGCTTCGTCGGGACGATCCTGGCGCAGTCGTACCGAGCCCAGGCCGCCGAGCGCATCGGCGTCATTGGGCTGAACTTTCAGGCGGGCGGCGAAGTTGGCTTCGGCCTGCACCATGTCGCCGGCTTCAAGTGCCTTGAAGCCATTGGCCAGGCTGGCGTCCTGCTTCCACGCCGGTGCCGGTGCTGCGCGCGACGCGGTCTGCGTCTGTTCGCGCGTGCTGCGGTACTGGTCACGGATCTCGGTGTCGTCCGGGTGGGCCTTCAGATAGGCTTCGAACAGCGGTTTTTCAGCCGGACGCGGCACGCCATACCAGGTCAGCGCCAGGCGCCAGCTTTCGGTTGCATCGCCGCCGATATCCGGCCGGCTGGCCAAGAGCGACAGCCGACGGATACCGTCGGCGCGCGTGGTTTCGTTGCGGATCAGGAGTTTCGCCAGAACCAGCCCGATGTAGGGCTCGCCCGGCGATTCGCGCTGCAGGCGCTCCAGCCCCTGGCGTGCTTCTTCCCAGCCGCCTTCGGTGTAGCTCAGGTAACCGTAGTATTCCAGCGCAGCCTTGCCATGCGGCTGCTGGTTGCCGAAGACCGTGCGGTATTGGGCAACGGCCTTGTCGAGCTCGCCGGAAGTGGCCAGCAGGCGGGCCTTTTCCAGGTCCTTGGGCTTGGTGCCGTCACGCAGCCGGATTTCCTGATCCAGCTGGGCGGCATAGACCTCGGCCGAGCCCAGCTTCTGCAGCTGGCTCAAATACTCGCGTGCCCGCGTCGAGCGCTTGGCATCGAGTTCGAGCATGCCCATGTTGTACAGGGCTTCGGCATTCGTCGGGTCGATCAGCAGCAGACGGCTCCACGCTTCTTGGGCGCGTGCGTTGTTGTTGCGGCTTTGCCAGTAACGACCTTGCTCCTGCAGCGCCTGGCCAGCCGATGCGGTCGTGGCGGGCGCGGCTGCCGGTGCGCTGGCAGCGGCAGCCGCCGGGGCAGCCGCCGGGGCGGCCGCTTCGGTCTGGGCGAACGGATTCGCTGGTGCGGCCAGCCCCGGTTGCGCGGCCAGCACGGTCAACAAACCGACCGCTAGCGAGTGGTGGCGCGGGGACATGTTTTCTCCCAGGAGAGTTGCACTTTTCCAGTGCTGAGGAATCGGTATCGGTCGTCGGCCCAGCCAAGGCTGAACATGCTCAGGACGACATCGTAATAGGGCGGCTGGCGACCGCGAACACGTTCCGGCAGCAGACTCTGTTGAAGCTGCGTATCGACGCGTCGGCGTTGTAAATCAGCCAACCAGGGCTGCCCTTTGGCCTGGAAATACGGAATCAGCGCTGCCGAGAATCCAAAGGGACCGCTTCCGGTAGTGGTGCCGGTGGTGGTCTGGATGCGTTCGGGTGGGGTGCCCGCGGCGGCGGTAGCGGTCGTCATGCCATCGAGCGCGCGAAGCATCGGCGCGGCCAGCGGATCATTGGCAGGGGTGATGCCGGCCCACAGGTAACTGCGGATCGCATCGTAGCTGCCCAGGTCACCCTTGATCGGATCGACCACGAACACGCCGCTCGCGGGCGAAGTGCCGCGATACGAAACCCAGTCCGCGACAAAGCCTTTGGGGCTGACCGCCGCCATCATTGCTGCGGTGTTTTCTGCAATGCGCGTCCACGGACCGCGTGGCGACGCCAGCGCCAGCCGGCGCAGGACCGGCACCGGCAAGTAGCTGGGGTTCAGCTGCCACAGGTGATCGGGGCGCACGAAATCGTTCTTGCCCGGCAAGACCATTGGCCCCAGGCCGGGAAGCTCGGCGATTTCTTCGCTTTCGATACGCGCCAGCAGCAGCTGGGCGTCACGGGTGTAGTCGGCACGCTGCCAGCGTTCGCCGGCTTCCAGCAGCACGTAGGCAAACCACAAGTCGGCATCCGATGCTGAATTGGTGTCAAGCACCCCCCAACTGCCGTCTTTCTGCAGGCCCCAGTACCAGGCCGGCAACTGCTTGGCGATGTCGCCGGCAGCCAGGTTGGACACCGTCCAGCGCCACAGCTTGTCGAACATGGACTGGTCGCCCGCCACCAGCGCGAAGAACATGCCGTAGGACTGGCCTTCGGACGAACTGTGCTGCTGCGGCGTGCTGGCATCCAGGACCCGGCCGTCGGGCTGGATGAAATGGGTCGTGAAGGTCTGCCACATGGGCCAAGCCGGCACCTGGCAGCTTGCGGCTGCGGGCGACGCCGGGCTGGCCTGCGGGCCGGCTGCCTGCGCCGATGACAAGCCCGCGATGGCGAGCGCCGCCGCCAGCGCGAGCCTCGCACCCAGACCCTGGCGCTTGCGCCGTGGGCTGGCATGCACAGGCCGCGCCAGCGCCGGGCGGTCGATGTCGTGGATCATCCGTGCCGGGCTCAGCTACCCAGGCGCTGACGCGCCCGAGCGCGCAGGGCCAGGTAGATCGGCACGCACAGCAGCAGCACGCCAAGAATGCCCAGCAACACCACCAGCCACGGGTGACGGGACATGTACCACTGCACCGTGCCGATCAAACCAAGCGAACCGACGGCATAGGTCTGATCCGCCACCAGAGAATCGACCTGCTTGCCGCGCACCACGGCAACGCTGCCCTGGATGGTTTGCGGGTATTCCTCGCCGCCGATCATGGCATTGACCGCATCGTCCAGACCTTCCGGACGACTGCTGGAAATGGCCACCACGCTGCGGCCCTCCTGCAGTGGCGACTCGAAACCGACCAGCACCACGCTTGCGCCGTCGGTGGTGAAGGACACGCTGTTGCGCGCCGGGTCGACGCTTGCGCGCGGGTTGGGCATCAGCCAATTCCACGTGCGGTAGATCAGGTCGGTGAGTTCGAAGCGGCGGCCACTGCCGTCCAGGCTCATCGGCATTTGCTTGGCCCACTGCTTGAGCAGCGGCTGGTTGTCGCCCGAGGCGATCACCAGCAGGTCCTTGTCAGCCTGCGCCGCTGCCTGGTCAGGGCGCACGACGGTCACGGCCGTGGCCGGATAACCGGTCGATTCCGAGAAGCGTCCCAGCACGTTCAGGTAGGCGCTGAACTCGGCCGGGCCGGCATTGTTCGGCAACACCACGGCGGTCTGCGACAGATCGGCCATCTTGGTGAACGGGAAGCCGCTGTCATTGAACACGCCCAGATTCGGCATGGCGATGTAGTGCGAGAAGGACGAGATGTCGATGGTCGAATCGGGTTCGATCGCCCCGCGCACGTTGTCGATGATGACGTCGCGGCACTCGCCCTGCTTGATGTAGTCGTATTGATAGCGCAGCTGCAGTTGCGAACGCGGGTTCATGATCTGCAGCGGCACCACCATCTGGTCGGTGACCGGCACGCTGTTGTCGGTCTTCAGGCGTTCCAGCAGGCCTTCGCCGCCGCCCAGGCGCGCCACGGACGGCAGATGGATCGACTTGATGAACTGGTCGTTCAGGCCCACGGTCAGCGACGAATTGGTCGAAATCGGCTGCGGCGTGTAGCGATACTTCAGGTTCAGCGGCACCCCCTTCTCGCGCCAGCCGAACAGATCGGGCGGCAGGCGCATGTCGATGGCGATCGGCTTGGGGCTGAAGCCGGTGACATTCAGCGCTTCAGGCGTGGCGAGTTCGCCGAGCTTGACCGGGCGATCGCTGCGCAGCCAGTTGGGCGCGTCATAGGGCACGCGCTTTTCCAGCTCTGCCAGTCGCGTGATGACCGCGCGTTGGCCGGTCAGGGTCTTGTTGCCCGTGACCACCGCCAAGGCGGCCTGCTTCAGTTCCTTGGCATCGCGTCCGCCGATGACCAGCAGCTTGCCGAACTGATCGTTCGGGTTGGGCACGATGGTGACCGTCGGGCCATTGGGCGCGGGGACGTCGATGCCGGCGGTCTGCAGGGCGCCGGTGGCCACGATCACGGCGTTGCCCTTGGCGGGAATTTCGCCATTGGTCGATACCGGGAACTTGGCGCCGCGATAGGTAGCCAGTCCGCCGAACCACGACGACAGCGCGCCAGCAGCTTCCAGCGTGCCGTTGTCGGGCGCATTGCTGAACACGAAGGGCAGGCGCAGCGGGTTGGCGTCGCGGCGGTCGAAGAAGGGCAGCGGCAGAATCGACAGGTCATTGACCAGCGCCAGCGGCGACACGGTCACTTCCAGCACGCTGCGATTGCTGATGTTGGCCCACAGGCTGGTGTGCAGCGGATCTTCGCACTCCATGGTGTAGTGGCCGATCAGCTGGATGTTCAGGGTATTGAACTGGGTGATCAGCGGCGGGGGCAGATCGACCGTCAGTTCCTGGTTGGTGCCGGCAGCCACCTTGGGCACGGGCACCGTGGCGGCGACTTCGCCGTTGACCATCACATTGATGTGCGACAGATCGGCCAGCAGGGCGGGCGAGTAGGCGTACTTCAGGGTCAGCTTGGCGCTGGAAACCACTTCGTCCGCACGGATCGCGAAGGGCACGGCGCTGCTGCCTTCGATGCCACGCAAGACCATCGGCGTGCGTGCGCCCAGTTGCTTGAGCGTGACGGCGTAACGACGTCCGCCTTCAGGCAGGTCGACGCGTGCGATCGCCGGTGCGGTGTCGGCCACGCCTGCTGCCGGCGAGGCCGCAACAGGTGCAGCGCCCGGCGCAGCCGCTGCGCGCGGCGGGGCGGCATGGGCGGCTTGCAGCGGCAGTGCGCCGATCAGCATCACGGCCGACAAGGCCAGGGCCAGCGGACGTAGTGCAGCGTGCTCGCGGCGTCGGCTCGAAAGAAGCGTCGAAGTCATCAGGTTTCCGTTTTTGTTTTGAGAGAGCGCGCAGCACGACGCTGGCGTGTCGCCTGCCAGCCCAGCGTGACGAGTTGTTTGAATCCGTGGATGCCGATCCGCGTGACTTCCTTGAACGCCTGCAAAGGCGTGTCGGGCGCGCCCTGACCCCAGGCCTTGGCCCAGGTATCGGCGCGGGCAAAAGTCATTTCGGCCAGTTCGATCTGCTGATGCATCGTCAGGCTTTCGAAGTTCAGCCCCAGCACATCGCGGGCGGCGAACACCACCTTGGCGGGGAACACCCGTTCTTCCGCGCCGCGATAGACCGACACGTGCAGGCGTTCGCCGTTGGCGATCGGCGTGAAACCGGCCGGCAGGCGGATGCCCAGGCCGCTGGACGAATAGTCGGTGGTTTCGCACACGACGGTCTTGCCGTCGTGCAGGCGCAGCATGGCGGGCAGCGCCACCGCCACCCGGGGCTGGGCGCGGAACTGACGTTCTTCACGCGCCACCGCCACACTCGCGCTGGTGATGATGATGTTGTAGAGCGTCCAGACCAGGTTGATCGCCAGCGTGAAGATGCCGCCTGCATCGTGATCGCCCAGAAGCAGCGCGCCCACTCCGACCACCATGCCGGCGATGTTGAGCGCCAGCAGCACCAGGTACGGCCGTGCCATGTCCCAGTCGAACCAGGCGTCGCCGCTCGAACCGCCCTTGGCCGTGACGTTGAAGCCACCCAGCTTGGGGTTGATGATGGCCAGGAAGGCGGGGCGCATGATGTACCAGGCCAGCACCGACTCGTAGACCTCATTCCAGAAGGAATGCCGGAATCGCCCCTGCATGCGGGACGTGGTCAGGTTGGCGTGGATGATGTGCGGGAAAGCGTAGATCGTGATCAGCAGCGCCGAGGCCTGGAACACGTGCGCGCCGAAGAACAGGAATGCCAGCGGCGCGGTCAGGAACACGATGCGCGGCAAACCGTAGAAGAAGTGCAGCATGGCGTTCAGGTAGCACATGCGCTGACCGATGTTCAGCCCCTTGCCGAACAGCGGATTGTCCAGCCGGAAGATCTGCGCCATGCCCCGGGCCCAGCGAATGCGCTGGCCGATGTGGCGCGACAGGCTCTCGGTGGCCAGCCCGGCTGCCTGCGGCACGGCCAGGTAGGCCGTGTCGTAGCCGGCGCGATTGAGCTTGAGCGCGGTGTGGGCATCTTCCGTGACGGTCTCGGTGGCCATGCCGCCGATTTCCATCAGCGGCCCCCGGCGCAGCACCGCGCAGGACCCGCAGAAGAACGCGGCATTCCACAAGTCGTTGCCGTCCTGCACCAGGCCGTAGAACAGCTCGCCTTCGTTCGGTACCGAGCGGAAGGTGTCCAGGTTCTTCTCGAACGGATCGGGCGAGAAGAAGAAGTGAGGCGTCTGCAGCATCGCAAGCTTGGGTTCCTTCAGGAACCAGCCCATCGAGATCTGCAGGAACGAGCGCGTCGGGATGTGATCGCAATCGAAGACCGCGACGAATTCGCCATCGGTCAGTGCAAGCGCGGCATTCAGGTTGCCGGCCTTGGCATACTCATTGCCTTCGCGCGCGATGTAACCCACGCCGATGTCACTGCAGAAGGCCTGGAATTCCGGGCGACGACCATCGTCGAGCACATAGATGCGAATGCGGTCGGGCGGCCAATCCATCGACACGGCGGTCAGCACCGACAACTTCACCACGTCGAGCGGCTCGTTGTAGGTCGGGATCATGATGTCGATGGTGGGCCAGGTGTCGACGTCCAGCGGCATCGGCACCGGGTCGCGGCGCAGCGGCCAGATGGTCTGCACATAACCCAGCAGCAGCACCGTCAATGCGTAGATCTCGGCCAGCAGCAGACCGTAGCCGAAGATGATGTCCAGCCAGTTCTGGAAGTCCAGCGTGGAGGTCACGCGCCAGTACATGTAGCGCAGCGACATGATGACCGAGATCAGCACCATCACGATGGTCGCCAGACGGCCGCCTACGCGGCGCAGGCACAGCGCGCAGACCAGCGCCACCAGCGAGAAGCCCAGCTGCGCGACGATGTCCAGCGGGGCGCTGACGACGATGATCAGGCAGATGACCGCCAGCACGCTCAGCACGGACGAGGTGGCCTTGTGGCGCCAGAACGGATGCTGGGACCAACGCTCGATCTTCGCGTCTAGCGGCGACGGCGCTTGACCGCGGTCGGAAAATGGCTGGGGTGCGTTCACGTGGCAGTCCGATTCAGAAGCAGGGCGTTCACGATTGCAGGAGTCGCGAGAAAAGCGACTTCACGGGGCTGGCCGCTTCCTCGGGCGCGGCAAGGCGCTCGAACAGCGGCTGCAGACCGGCGTGCTTGACAGGGGATGCATCGCTGGCTGCTGCCAGCGATTGCGGGGCGGGAGCCGGCGGTGCCGGTGCGCGCAGCGGTGCCTGTGCTGCGGCCTTGGGCTGAACTGGTGCTGCGGCCTTGGGCTGCACTGGTGCGGCAGCCGGCGCGGCAGGGCGGACCGGTGCGGCAGCGGCAACCGAGGACCGGGAGATCGGGGCCGATACCGGTTCGGCCGGTGTGACTTGCGCAGCCGGTACCGGCGTCTGAGCCGTGACGGGGCTGAGCTTCAAGCCAGGCGCTGCGATGGCAGGCGTGACCTGGGTCGGCAGGGCGGCGTCGACCACCTTGGGTGCCGGCGCCGACACTGCCACCGCTGTCACCACCGCGGCGGCCTGCACCAGGGGGGCTGCCGGCGGCGTTACCGCCTTGGCCACTTCCGTGACCGGCGCCGCAGCTTCCTGCGGCTGCTCAGCGGCCAGTTCTGCGCTCAGTGCAGCAAGCGTGTGCGCAGCATCGTCTGACGGCGCGGCGGCCGTCATCGCCTGATGCTCGACGACTGCGTCGCTGGCCGAATGACTCACCGCACCAGACATTTGTGCGGCGTCGGTGACATCGGCCTGGGCTGTTGCGTCCGGCGCTGATTCGGTCACATCGGCTTGTACCGGCGCGTCGGGCAGCGCTGCGTCGATCACATCCGCCGGTGCAGGAATCTCCCCCATCGCTGCCTCGCGGCGTGCTGCCAGGGCGCGTTCCACTTGGGCAAAGTGGCGGGCGCTGAACGGGGCCGGCGCCATGAAAATCGTATTGGTGCCGGGCACGATCACCGGCACGGGCATCTCGGGCACTTGGTGCGCACCGATATCCACCAGGGCCAGAAGCTCGTCCTTGCTCAGGCTTACGCCCTCGTCTTGCGCTTGCGCGATGATCTCGCCGGCCGTGGGCACCGCATCGGGGATGATTTCGGTCAGGACCGCAAAGGGCACCGCTTCCGCACCGCCCGCGTCGGGCGTTGCCGGATCACCGGCTGCGCGTGGCTTGGTCTCGAGTACCGTCAATCCGGTCTCGCGGTCGACCACGGCAGGAATATCGCCCTGTTCCAGTTCCACGGCAGACAGCAGCGGCCAGCGAGCTTGCGACGCGCGTGCGGCAGCCGCCCGCGTGAGCTCCTGGTAATTGGCCGAATTGCCGCTGAACTGGCGGAACAACTGGGGAATATCGCTTTCTGTCGTGGTCTTCATCGAAGTCTCCTGGCCCAAGGTCCGGCGAATATCACTTGCCGAAGCTGAATACGATGGCGGTCTGTCGCTCGGCCGGCGCAAGCTGCCGGACCCGCAGCACGTCGCTCGCGCCCAGTTGAAGGAACCATTGCTGATAGGCGCCTTCCAGGAAGGCAGGTGTCCAGCTCAGTGCATCCGCGCCGAAGGCGGCCAGCAGCGGCGAGCAGTGGTGCACAAGGTGTAAGGAACCAGCTTCCTCGCTGAGTTCCACCCAACCCCAATTTAGTTTTTGCCAGACCGCGCTCATTGCGGCTTCCATCGCCGGCACGGTGTTGCTGTCGGGCAATTCGATCTCGGCAGCGAAGCGGCTGCCGATGCCATGCATCACGCGGCGCAGGTCATCCGGGCCGAAGTGGCTGGAGAGCTCTGCGGCCGTGGCATTCAAGAACCCCTTCCATTGCTCGGGGCACTGGTGGGCAGCAAAATATTCAAGCGCAGCATTCGTGTCGGCCACAATCGTCTCGTTCACAATTCATCTGGAAATGTTCCTGCGCGCAGGCTTATGCCGCGCACAGGACACGGGGCCGTGAATTCGCCGTCATGGCATTGCACATGCGAAGCGAAGACGCGGAAGCGACTGGAGGGTGTGTGGCCCTAGGCGGCGAGGCGCCCGGCCGACAGGACGATGGCGAGAGACCCCATCAGGGCGCAGGTGCGCACGGGGTTGCCAATGTCGAAGAGACTGGAGGTTGAAGCATTCATGACAGGAGGTTCCCGTCTGGCAAGGCGGAGCCACGTGTTTCAGGCACGTGTTCTTGGAGCATGACCTTGCGTCTGAAGCGGTACCCATTTGTAGATTGCGGGTACTCCCGGATGGTAAACGACAAGCGGGGCCAGCAGCAACAATATGTGTCCGGCATACGTAGTTTTGGTGTATGCGGTACGACGTTTGCTAGGCCATTACTTCCATCGCTCATGACGGGAGACATCATGCACAACCAACCCTTGCCCGACGCCACGCTGAAAAGCCTGGAACAAGCCGTTCTGCGGGGCGGCGACGCGGCCGATGCTGCCGTCGAGACGCTGGACGCCGAACTGGCTGGTGCAGGCCCGGACTATGCCGATCGCCTGCGCGAAATCATCGCGCTTCGGCCCGAGCCGGAACTTCAGGTCTTGGGTTCACGCCCGGACGTCACGCTGTAACTCATCGTTTTCCACGCGATCCGCGTTCAGCTGGCATGGCCACAGGCCTGCCAGCTTTCCCTTTTTGGAGCGACCATGCGCTACCGCACCCTGGCCGCCACCGGCCTGATCTGTCTCGTTGGCACCTTGACCGCCCCCAGCTTTGCGCAAGTCCCTGCCGGCGCCACAGTGGCCACTGCGCCAACGGGCAAACGCGCCCAGCTGAGCAGTTCCGACAAGGATTTTCTGGAAGATAGCCTGAGCGCCGGCCTGGCCGCCGTCGAAGCCAGCAAGCTTGTGGTGAGCAAGACGGCCAACCCGAAGCTGAAGGAATTCGCGCAGCGCATGCTCAAGGAGCAGGGCAAGCTCAATGATGAACTTGATGCCCTGGCAACCTTGAAGGGACTTACGCCCGCGTCGGAACCGGCCGTGTTGCAGCGAACCCAACTGAAGGCATTGAGTGCGCTTGATGGCGAGGACGCCGACAAGATGTACGCGCAACAGTTTGGGGTGATAGACCAGCAGAACAATCTGCTGGCATTCCAGAACGCCAGCGCCAAGGCCGATGATCCCGAGATCAAGACCTTTGCCAAGTCCAAGCTCTCAGGCTTCCAGGATCGCCTGAACCTGGCCCGCGCCTTGGGCAAGAGCGATCGCGGTATGTAAGGGAAAAGGTCATCTGACTGAATATGGTCAGGTGACAGGCAGCTGTATGAAGCCGCAAACTGCAGCACGGTCATGTTCATCATGACCGTGCTGACCTTCAAGCCAAATTCGTATTCTTAGAATTTGTCCCAAAGCGCTGCTTTGAACCAAGCAGGCATTTCGGTCGTTTTCATTTCGATTTCCACACCGTCGGTGACCTCTGCAATCCAGATCCGATCTGAACCAGAGTTGTCGAAAACATAAGCACGGTCGGCGTAAGACACCGCTTGAGACAGCAGGTCAAGCGAGCGTACATATCGGTTGCGAATCTTGTCCTCGGCAACCGGATGGCCTCCTGTCCGCACGCGATAATCGACGCGCGATACATTGATTTCCGGATCTTCCGTGGCAACGAAGTATAGGTAGGTGCGGTATCCCGACGTCTGTGCTTTCTGAAGGAAAGCCACCTTGTCAGGGGACGACATGACTGTCTCGAACGTGAAGGAAATCTGCGCTGCCAGCAAGCGGTGGCGAATGAAGTCGGCAAGCACGGATGCCCAGTAGGAGTTGACCCCCACGGCGCCGAACATGATTTTTCCGTCCAGAAAGCATAGCTGGGATACCTGTGGCGAAAGGCCTGCTTTCTGCAACAGCGTAGACGCGTGCAAAAACGCCTGGAGCTCTTCTTCGCCAGCGTTGACTTCGAAATCTGTCAGGTCCAGCACACCATCGGCACGAATGGTCTTTTCAATCTCGTCAGCGTTGATATAGATGCCGAGCCATGGTGCTGGAAGCATATCCTTGATCGTGCTTTTACCCGAGCCATTGGGGCCTGCAAACATTCGCAGCCGAGGGGCCGGCGCATTCATGCCCTGCGCGACCGGACACGCTTTTCGCCTGCGCGCACCTCGGTAGGTTTGGCAATGCTGCGTATGACGCGCTCGGTCCCGTCAGCGGTGGTTTCAATCAGCTGACCTGCGCGAGCTTCCATCACCTTGCCGCCGGCAGTCAGCGCCACCAAGCGTGCGAGCTTGAGAGCGTTCCCCGCCAATTCAGGGATATTGGCTTCCATGCGTTGCATGGAAGCTTCACTGATTGGAGATTGCTTTGTCATTTGGTCCTCCGCATTTCACGATCGTTACGATCGTTTATACCAGTCGAATCCCGGCGGGCCACACACGTAACACGCTCAACAAAACTACATCAGCACGATGTCGTACTGCTCCTGCGAGTAGATCGTCTCGACCTGCAAGGTGACCGGCTTGCCGATGAAGTCGCCCAGCATGGCCAGGTTCTGGCTTTCTTCTTCCAGGAACAGATCGACCACCGACTGCGAGGCCAGCACGCGGAATTCCTTCGGGTTGAACTGGCGGGCTTCGCGCAGCACTTCACGCAAAATCTCATAGCAGACTGTGCGCGCCGTGCGGATGTTGCCGCGGCCCTGGCAGGTGGGGCAGGACTCGCACAGCAAGTGCGACAGCGACTCGCGGGTGCGCTTGCGGGTCATCTCCACCAGGCCCAGCTGCGTGAAGCCATTGACGGTCATGCGGGTGCGGTCGCGGGTCAGGGCGCGGCGCAATTCTGCCAGCACGGCTTCGCGGTGGTCGAGATTGTCCATGTCGATGAAATCGATGATGACGATCCCGCCCAGGTTGCGCAGGCGCAGTTGGCGGGCGATGGCCTGGCCGGCTTCCAGGTTGGTCTTGAAGATCGTGTCGTCGAAGTTTCGGCCACCGACAAAGCCGCCTGTGTTGACGTCGATGGTGGTCAGGGCTTCGGTCTGGTCGACGATGATGTAGCCGCCGGATTTCAACTCGACCCGGCGCGACAGCGCGCGGCCGATTTCTTCGTCGACGCGATACAGCTCGAACAGCGGACGTTCGCCGGTGTAGTGCACCAGGCGCTCGGTAACTGAAGGCGTGTATTCACGCGCCCACGCCGTCAGCATCGCGAAATTCTCGCGCGAGTCGACGTGGATCGAGGTCGTGTCGGCGCTGACCAGATCGCGCAGCACGCGTTGCGCCAGCGTGATGTCGGTGTGCAGCGGGTGCGGTGCGCCCTTGACCCGTGCCTGCTGCTGCATGCTTGCCCACAGCTTGCGCAGGTAAGCCACGTCGGCAGCCAGTTCTTCGTCGGTGGCTTCTTCGGCCTGGGTACGCACGATGAAGCCGCCTTTTTCGTCGGCCGGCATCATCTTCTGCAGGCGTTCGCGCAGCAGCGCGCGCTCGGCTTCCGATTCGATGCGCTGCGAAATGCCGATGTGCGGATCGTGCGGCAGATACACCAGCATGCGGCCGGCCACGCTGATCTGCGTAGACAGGCGCGCGCCCTTGGTGCCGATGGGGTCCTTGATGACCTGCACCATCAGCGTCATGCCTTCGAACAGCAACTTTTCGATCGGCGTGATGGCGTGGTTGGTGCTGCGTTCCTGGCGGTTTTCGCGGATATCCGCGATGTGCAGGAAGGCGGCACGTTCCAGGCCGATGTCGATGAAGGCGCTTTGCATGCCGGGCAGCACACGCACCACCTTGCCCAGGTACACGTTGCCGACGAACCCTTTCTGGGCGCTGCGCTCGATGTGCAGTTCCTGCACCGCGCCTTGCAGCACCACGGCCACCCGGGTCTCGTAAGGGGTGATATTGATCAGAATGTCTTCGGTCATGGCGGCACGCATCATGAGGTTTCTCGGTTGTCGAGCTGAGCCAGCAGGCGGGCGGTCTCGAACAGCGGCAGTCCCATCACGCCGGTGAAACTGCCGTCAATGCGCGAGACGAAGCGGCCGGCGCCGCTCTGGATGCCGTAGGCGCCTGCCTTGTCATAGGGGTCGCCACTGTCGCAGTAGGCGGCGATCTGCGCGTCGGACAAGGTGTCGAACACCACGTCGGTGATCGAGACGTCTTCGCGCAGGCGATCGCCGTCCACCAGCGCAAGCGCGGTATGGACCTGGTGGGTGGCGCCGGACAGGCGCCGCAGCATGTCGATGGCGTCAGCGCGATCGCGCGGTTTGCCCAGCACCTGGCCATCCAGGATGACGGTGGTGTCGGCGGCCAGCACCGGGCGCAGCGGCAATTGCCGCTGGGCAAGCGCATGCGCGCCTTGCCACGCTTTGTCGCGGGCCGTGCGGCGCACGTAGTCGGCGGCGGCTTCGCCAGGAAGTTGGGGTTCGTCGTCCACGCCCGGTGCCGCGGGCGCAAACAGCAACACGTCGTGGGCCACGCCCAGCTGGGTGAGCAGTTCGCGGCGGCGCGGGCTTCGAGAGGCGAGATAGATGACGGTCATGGACTCAGGGGGAAAGTGGCACCCCTGAATCATGCCTGAAGTCGTCAGACGCGGTGGTAGGGGTGATTGCTCAGGATCGACCAGGCTCGATACAGCTGTTCGGCCAGCAGCACACGCACCATGGCGTGGGGCAGGGTCAGGCTGGACAGCCGCAGCAGTCCTGCACAGCGCGCCTTCAGATCGGGGTCCAGGCCATCCGGGCCGCCGATCAGCAAGGCCACGTCGCGCCCGTCCTCGCGCCACTGTTCCAGCTGCTCGGACAAGGCCACGGTGGTCAGGTCGCGGCCGCGCTCGTCGAGCGCGAGCCAGTGCCCGCCCGCTGGCAGCGCCGCCTCGATCCGGCGGGCCTCCAGCGCCATCATCTGGGCCGGGGTCTTGCCGGTGGTGCGGGACTCGGGCTTGATCTCGCGCAGCTCGATCGGACAATCGAGCGGCATGCGCTTGGCGTAGTCGGCGAAGGCTTCGTCCACCCAGAAGGGCATCTTCGTGCCGACCGCCACAATGACGAGTTTCATGACGACAGGCGAAAACTCAGTCGTCGAGCGGCTCGAGCGGGCCCAGATGCGGACCGCTGGGCTTGCTTTCGGCGGCGAGCTTCACGCGCACCGGCTTGCCACCCCAGACTTCTTCCAGGTTGTAGTACTGGCGGATGGCCGGCTGCATCAGGTGGACCACGATGTCGCCCAGGTCGACCAGCACCCATTCGCCGGTTTCTTCGCCTTCGGTGGCGATGACTTCACCGCCGGCCTTCTTGGCGCGTTCACGCACCTCGGAAGCCAGTGCGCGGGTTTGACGATTCGAGGTGCCGGTGGCGATCACCACGCGGTCGAACAGGCCCGTCAGGTGCGTCGTGCTGTACACACGAATGTCCTGGCCTTTGACGTCTTCAAGCGCGTCGACAACAACGCGCTGCAGTTTCTTGATATCCATTCAGGTATTGCCATAGAGGCGATGCGAACGGATGTAGTCCAGCACCGCAGGAGAAATAAGGTCGTCGACGGATTCGCCTTGGGCGAGTCTGCGACGGATGGTAGATGCCGACACTGCCATTGCAGGCATGGGCAGGTCTTGCAACGCGCGACCGTGGTTGACCAGCCATGCGGCCAGCGCCTCGGGGACGTCCGGCTGGTCGCCGGCGCGCGCTGCGACGGCAAGGTCGACATTCGTGATGATGTCTTCCCACCGGTGCCAGGTGCAGAAGTTGGCGACCTGATCGGCCCCAAGAATAAGCACATGGCATGTGTCGGGACGCTTGAGCGCCTCGACGGTATCGATCGTATAGCTTGGGCCGCCGCGGGTCAGTTCGGTCCGGTCGACCACCAATCCGGGATGTCCGGCGATGGCGAGTTCCAACATGGCGGCGCGGTGTTGCGGCGCAGCGCCCAGCGGCGGACGCTGCCAGGGTTGCGCGGCGGGCACTAAATGTACGGCATCCAGCTGCAAATGTCGCAGCGCAGTTTCCGCCAAGGTTACATGCGCCAGATGAACGGGGTCGAAACTACCGCCCAGCAAACCTATCCGGTGCTTCACGTGGATGCCCGTCACACCCACTCCCGAGGCACGATGGCCTCGTAGAGGCGCGCCTCGGGCGTGCCTGCTTCGGGGTGCCAGTCGTAGCGCCAGGCGGCGATCGGCGGCATCGACAACAGAATCGATTCCGTGCGCCCGCCCGACTGTAGCCCGAACAGGGTGCCGCGGTCGAATACCAGATTGAATTCGACGTAGCGGCCGCGCCGGTAGGCCTGGAAGTCGCGCTCGCGTTCGCCGTAGGCCATATCGCGCCGGGCATTCACGATCGGCAGGTAGGCGTCGAGGAAATGGTCGCCTACCGAGCGGGTCATCGCAAAGGCGTGTTCGAAGTCCGGCACGCTTACATCGTCGAAGAAAATGCCGCCGATGCCGCGCGCTTCCTTGCGGTGCTTCAGGTAGAAATACTCGTCGCACCACTGCTTGAAGCGCGGATGCAGGTCGTCGCCGTGCGGGCTCAGCGCATCTTTGCAGGTGCGATGGAAGTGCACGCTGTCTTCGTCGAAGGGGTAGTAGGGCGTCAAGTCCATGCCGCCGCCGAACCAGAACACGTCCGAGTCCTCAGAAGTGAGGGCTTTGGCGACAAAACAACGAACGTTCATGTGCACGGTCGGCACATAAGGGTTGCGCGGGTGCAACACCAGCGACACGCCCATGGCTTCCCACGGACGCCCGGCCAGCTCAGGCCGGTGCGCACTGGCCGAGGGCGGCAAGGTCTTGCCGAACACGTGGCTGAACAACACGCCGCCGCGCTCGAAGAAATTGCCCCCTTCGATCATCCGTGAGATCCCGCCGCCGCCTTCCGGCCTTGCCCAGGTGTCGTTGCGGAAGGCCTGGCCTTCGATGGCTTCCAGGCCCGCGACGATGCGAGCCTGCAAACCGGTGAAGAAGTCGTAGGTACGGCGGGTGTCTATCTGCATGCAGGCCTCAGGCGCGGCGCGACAGGGCACGCCAGCCGATGTCGTCGCGATACTGCATGCCGTCGAAGTTGATGCCACGCAGCACGTCGTAGGCGCGCTGCTGCGCAATGCGCACCGAGTCGCCCAGTGCCGTGACGCACAGCACGCGGCCGCCGTTGGTCAGCACCTTGCCGTCTTTTTCTACGGTGCCTGCATGGAACACCATGCAGTCTTCGGCATCGGCCGGCAGGCCGGAGATCACGTCGCCCTTGCGCGGGGTTTCCGGGTAGTTGTGCGCAGCCATCACCACGCCCAGCGCCGTGCGGCGATCCCATTCGATTTCGGCCTGGTCGAGCGTACCGGCCACGCCGTGCTCGAACACCGGCACCAGGTCGCTCTTGACCCGCATCATGATCGGTTGGGTTTCCGGGTCACCCATGCGACAGTTGAATTCGACCACACGGGCCTTGCCTTCGGGGCTGATCATCAGTCCGGCATACAGGAAGCCGGTGAACGGAATGCCGTCACGTGCCATGCCCTGGATGGTCGGGTGGATGATTTCGCGCATCACGCGGGCGTGCACGGTCGGGGTCACCACCGGGGCGGGCGAATACGCACCCATGCCGCCGGTGTTCGGGCCCTTGTCGTCATTCTTCAGGCGCTTGTGGTCCTGGCTGCTGGCCAGCGGCACGACATTGCGGCCATCGCACAGCACGATGAAGCTGGCTTCCTCGCCTTCCATGAACTCTTCGATCACCACGCGGGCGCCGGCGGCACCCAGGCGGTTGCCCGACAGCATGTCGTCGACGGCGGCATGTGCTTCTTCCAGCGTCATCGCCACCACCACGCCCTTGCCGGCGGCCAGGCCGTCGGCCTTGATCACGATCGGTGCGCCTTGCGCATCGATGTAGGCGTGGGCCGGCGCGGTTTCCGTGAAGGTCTGGTAGGCCGCAGTCGGAATGCCATGGCGGATCAGGAAGGCCTTGGCGAAGTCCTTCGAGCTTTCCAGCTGCGCGGCAGCCTTGGTCGGGCCGAAGATCTTCAGGCCACGGGCGCGGAAGAGGTCGACCACACCGGCGGCCAGCGGGGCTTCGGGACCGACGATGGTCAGGCCCACGCCTTCCTTGACGACGAAGTCGGCCAGGGCTTCAGGGTCCTCGATCGGCACGTTCTGCAGGTCGGCCGAGCGAGCGGTGCCGCCGTTGCCGGGCGCCACGAAGACTTGCTGCACACGCGGCGACTGCGAAATGCGCCACGCCAATGCGTGTTCGCGTCCGCCCGAGCCGATAACCAGGATTTTCATCATTGTTCGTCCAGTACTGCAGTGGTGAATACTTCCTGGACGTCGTCGAGCGACTCCAACGCATCCAGCAACTTTTGCATGCGCACGGCATCGTCGCCGGTCAGCTCGGTTTCGTTCAAGGCTTTCATCACGACGCCGTCGACGTCGGCCTTCAGTCCGGCAGCATCGAAGGCCTTTTTGACGGCAGCGTAGTCGTTTGGTCCGGTGATCACTTCGATCAGGCCTTCGGCATCGGTCAATACGTCTTCGGCGCCGGCTTCCAGCGCGATTTCCATCACGCGGTCTTCCGGCGTGCCGGGGGCAAACAGGAACTGGCCGCAATGCTGGAACATGAAGGCCACCGAGCCTTCCTGGCCCAGATTGCCGCCATTCTTGGCAAATGCGTGTCGCACTTCAGCCACAGTACGGGTCCGATTGTCGGTCATCGTGTCGACAATCACGGCCGCGCCACCGATGCCATAGCCCTCGTAGCGGATCTCTTCGTAGTTTTCGCCGTCGACACCGCCTGCGCCGCGCTGGATCGCGCGCTGGATGTTGTCCTTGGGCATGTTGGCGTCGGTCGCCTTGTCCCATGCCATGCGCAGACGCGGATTGATGTCGGGATCTGCCCCGCCAGCGCGCGCTGCCACGGTTACTTCACGAATGATCTTGGTCCACAGCTTGCCGCGCTTGGCATCCTGACGGCCTTTGCGGTGCTGAATATTGGCCCATTTACTGTGTCCGGCCATGGGGTTCGCTTGAATTCGATATGAGGAACCGGGCATTTTACTTGACCCGACGCCTGGGGGTCTAAACTGTCGGTCTAATTCAGATCCCCCGCAATGAATCGCTTGCATTCCCGGTCGCCGGTTACCTGGCTGGTGATCCTCTCGCTGTTCAATCACGTCGGTTACACAGGCACGCGTTTCGTCGCGCTGCTGTCGGTTCTTGCCCTCAGTGACTCCTCCTTCCTCGCCGGCGCCTTGCTGGCGACGCTGTCGCTCGTCCCGATGCTGACCTCCTTGCCCCTGGGGCGCTGGATTGACCGCCATCACAAGGCCGGGCCGATGCGGGTGGGGGCAGCGATGACGGCGCTGGGCTGCTTCCTGCCAATCGTGTTCCAGGATGTGGTCGCACTCTTCATCGCCGTGGCGCTGGTGGGTACCGGCTACAACGTGCACCAGATTGCCCTGCAGAGCACCATGGGTCGTGCCGCCAGCGACCTGGTGCAGCGCACGCGCCTGTTCACCTGGCTGTCCCTGTGCGTGTCGACCTCGATGGTGTTGTCGCCGCTGATCTCGGGCTTCGGCATCGAGCACGGGGGCTACCGTGTGGCGCAGGCCATCGTGCTGATCGGGCCACTGCTTACCCTGGCCTTGCTGTGGCATCGCCGCGCCCAGCTTGCGGTCGAACCGGCGCTGGCAGCCAGTCCGCGGCCTGCGTCCAGGGCATCGAACCGTTCAGCACCTGTTCCCCTGATCACGCCGGACGGCGCGGGCTGGTTCGTGCGCTGGACCAGCGGCTGGCGTCAGAAGCGCCGCGTGCGTCGCGCCAATCTTGCGCCATCCTCGATCGGCTTGCTTCGAGAAGCCCCTGTGCGCCAGGTCTTGCTGGCCTCGGTTGCCGTCTCGCTGGCTTTCGATATGCATACCTTCGCCGTGCCATTGCTGGGCCACTCGATGGCGCTGGGCGCCTCCGAGATCGGCACCATCATCGCGTTCTTTTCGGCAGGCACGTTTGCCGTGCGGGTGGCGATGCCGTGGCTGGTGCGCCAGGTGCGCGGCTGGACCATCGTGCACGGCGCGATGCTGACCTGTGCGGCCGGGTACTACCTGTATCCGTGGGCGCCCGATACGGCCGTGATGTGCGCGCTGTCCTTTGTGATCGGCATGGCGCTGGGGAGTTGTCAGCCCAATGTGCTGGCCTTGCTGCACGAGGTAGTGCCGCACCACCGCAGCGGCGAGGCGATCGCGCTGCGGGTGATGTTCTCGTACGTGTCGGGCTTTTTGCTGCCGCTGGGCTTCGGTGCATTGGCCACGCGCCTGGGCGTGGCGCCGCTGTTCTTTGCGATCGCCACCAACCTGGTCTTGTCGTGGTGGCTCAGCCGCCGGCCGACTGCGCGTAAGCCTTCAGCCGACGACGCGCTTCACGACTGAAGCTGATGCCGTAGCTGTATTCGAGGTCGGTCAGCACCTGCTCGGCGGGTGCCTGATACAGGCCTTCCTCGTTGGCGATCCACACCTCCTTGCCGCGAAAGGCGTAGGCAAACCCGCCGAAGCGCGGCTTCTGCACGATCAGGTCGAAGCCGGCTTCGGTCGTACCGGCCGGGTCGGTATCGACGACTGCCGGGACCACTGCCGTATCGGCGAAATACCAGCGATCCGCCCGTTGCACCGCAAAGCAGCGCTCGTGAACCCACACGATGTCCTGCCAGTTGTCGAGCGGCAGCCGCCAGCCCGGCGCGACCATGTCTGCATCGAACAGCCCCTTGCGTGCGCCCTGTGTCACCCGCACGAAGTTGGCCCCGAATACGCCGACCACCGCGGGCAGCGAGGCAAGCTGGTCATACTCCGGGGGGAGCAACCAGGCTGCTTGCTCGACGCCGATCACACCGTATTTTTTGCCCATCCGTACGCCAACCGCATTGGAAGCGTCCGACTCCGGCAGCAATTCGTCGAAGCCGCTGGCGAGCAGGCCGGCGCTGCGGTGGTAAAGCACCGATACCGGTTGTTCCTGCGCGTCTTGCGGCCCGCCCGTGACATCGACCTGGGCATCATCGTCCGGCACTCCATCCTGATCTTCATCTGGGTCGGCAAACACGAAGAAGCCTGGCAGAAACACCTCGAACGCGCGCTCGTGCTCGCAGGCGATCACCACCGCGCCATGTCGGTCGAACACCCCCCAGCGACCTTGCAGACAGGCGGAATAGTCGCCGTCGTCGCCGATGGGTTCGATGTCGTCGTAGTGCGCAGGCTGCACCAGCGCGCCGGTTTCACCGATCAGTCCGAACTTGCCCTCGCGCGCCACGATGCCCAGGCCGCCATAATCGAAGTCGAAGGCGTCGTCCCAGCAAAGCGGAATCGTCAGCACGCCGCGCGCATTCAGATAGCCGTATTTGCCGTCTTGCGCGACGACGGCGAGATCCAGCGGGCCGGGTTCGTAGACGGCGTCGTATTGCGCAGGTACCAGCACCTTGCCATCGGCCGCACGCAGGCCCCAGCGGCCCGCTTTTTCGAAAGGCGTCGGTGTGTCGACAGGCGTGTCGGCCAGCGCATCGAAGCAGGCCAGGCCATACATCAGGTTCGGCTCATTGAGCACGCTGGCAAAGTCGGGCCGCCCGCCACGCAAGGCGTGGGCTTCCGGTCCGTCCAGCACGGATAGATCGCCAGCGGCGATGGCCGCATCGATCAACGCGTTGTATTGGACGAATTCCGCCAGCGCACTGCGTGCCTGCTTGGCGTGCGAGATGTCGGACATGTTGAACACGTCCCACAGATCAAGGTGCAGGCGGGGCAGGGCAAGCTCGTCGAGATACTTGAAGAGACGTGTGCGGGCTTGCGCAAAGGCCGGGCGGTCCTGCACCAGCCCGGGTTGCCGGTCGATGGCGGCAAAGAATTGCCGTAGCCGTTCAATGCCCGCCGGCGCATCAAAGTACAGGCCGGTCTGGCCCCGTTGCCCGGTGTTGTAGCGATTGTGTCCGACCGTGCCCCCGGACGACAGCAGCGGCAGCAGCAGGGCAGGCACCTGATAGGCCACCTCCGCGATCAGGCGGTCATCGTCGGCCGCGTGAGGGTGCAGGCCGACGTTGTACAGATAGATGCGGTGTGACATGGAAAGCGGCCTCGACGAAAGGGCCACGATCTTACAAGCCCGGCCGCAGGCAGGGCAGAGGCGCTGACCTTTGGATACCAGCGTCCGCAGGTCGATCGCGCGCCACTTCTTGGGGGCAATGGGTCAGGTATGGCCCCCGTCAGTCAAGCCAGTCAGCGATACCCCACACCAATCGCAAGCGGCAGCCTCGCCTCAGTGTGCGGCGGCCGCTTCCGCCGACGGCGCACCGCCCTTGCGTTCGCGCTTGGCGATCCACACCATCGGAATCAGCAACAGGAAGATGATCGACGAGGCGTGGAAGATATCCAGCGCGCCCATGGTCATCGCCTGCGTGGTCACCATGCGTTCGAGCATGGCGTAGGATTGCTCGATGCTCTGGCCCGCGGCACGCATGCCTGCCAGTGCTTGTTCAGTGATCGGGTTGCCGGGGTTGGTGACTTCCGACAGCGTGGCGTGATGCACCGCTGCGCGATTCTCCCACTGCGTGGTGGCAATGGAGGTACCGAAGGCGCCGGCGGTGATCCGCACGAAGTTCGATAAACCCGATGCGCTGGGTATTTTCTCCGGCGGCAGACCGGACAAGGTGATCGAGACCAGCGGCACGAAGAACATGGCCATGGCCGCACCCTGGATCACGGTGGGGATCATCAGCGTGCGCAGGTCCACTTCGGTGTTGAAGCCTGCGCGCATGAAGCTCACCAGCGAGAAAATCAGGAAGGCCATTGAAACGATCGCGCGCGGGTCGCGGGTGGCCAGCGCCTTGCCCACGAAGGGACTCAGGATGATCGCCAGAATCCCCACCGGCGCCGTCACCACGCCGGCCCAGGTGGCGGTGTAGCCCATCTGGGTCTGCAGCCAAAGCGGCATCAGCACGATATTGCCGAACACCACGCCATAGGCCACCGAAATCGCGATGACCCCGGAGGTAAAGTTGCGGCCGGCAAACAGGCGCAGGTCGATCACCGGGTGCTTCTCGGTGAGCTCCCAGATCAGGAAGAACACAAAGGAAATGAAAGCAGTGAGGCCGAGCGCTACGATTTCGCCGCTGGCGAACCAGTCCAGCTCCTTGCCCTTGTCCAGCATGATCTGCAGCGTTGACACCCAGACGACCAGCAGGGCCAGGCCGACTGTGTCGATCGGCAGCTTGCGGGTCGGGGTCTCGCGCTTGCGGAAGATCATCCAGCTGGCCCAGGCGGCGATCAGGCCGATGGGGATGTTGATGTAGAAGATCCAGGGCCAGCTGAAGTTGTCCGAGATCCAGCCGCCCAGCAGCGGGCCGGCCACCGGCGCGGTCAGGGTGGTCATCGCCCACAAGGCCAGCGCCAGCCCGGCCTTGGCCTTGGGATAGCTCGACAGCATCAGGGTCTGCGACAGCGGAATCATCGGCCCGGCAACCAGGCCTTGCAGCACCCGGAATGCGATCAGCGATTCCAGGTTGGGCGCCAGGCCGCACAGCCACGAGGCAATGATGAACAGGATGATCGAAGCCACGAACAGGCGTACCTGGCCGAAGCGCTGGGTCAGCCAGCCAGTCAGCGGCACCGCGATTGCGTTGGACACCGCGAACGAGGTGATAACCCAGGTGCCCTGGCTCGCCGCCACCCCCAGGTCGCCTGAGATCGCCGGTATCGACACGTTGGCGATCGAGCTGTCGAGCACGTTCATGAACGTGGCCGCCGACAGCGCAATGGTGCCGATCAGGCGCTGGCTGCCGACCAGGGGCGGGTAGGACGTTTGCGGGGCGGCGGGAGCCGGTGCGGGTGCCTTGGGAGCAGCAGAAGATGCAATCGTGTCGGTCATGGCCGGTCTCGGTGATCGGTATCAGTGCGCGGTGTATGAGCGTCGGAAGGATCGGATATCGATCACAGCTGGCGGCTGGCCAGCGCTTGCGGCGCCTTGCCCGACTGGCGCTGCGCCTGGGCGGCAGGCGCCGTCTTGCCGTTTTGCTGGCGGTTGGACGCCGCCGGCTTGTCTGCCTGCGACACGGCAGCCGGCGCATTGGCCAGGTTGGCCGCAATCGTCTCGCTCACCATGCGCTCTGCGTCGGGCGAGCCGGCGTCGAAGGCTTGCGTCGAGTAGGAAACGTCACTGCGTTTGCCTTGGGCCAGCGTGGGGCCCGAGGTGTCGGTGATGTTCACGTCGACCGCCATGGACAGACCGACACGCAGCGGATGCTCGGCAATTTCCTTCGGGTCCAGCGCGATTCGCACCGGCAGGCGCTGCACGATCTTGATCCAGTTGCCGGTGGCGTTCTGTGCCGGCAGCAGCGAGAACGCGCTGCCCGTGCCCGCTGCCAGCCCGACGATGGTGCCGTGGTATTCCACCTTGTCGCCGTACAGGTCAGCGACCAGCTTCACCGGCTGGCCGATGCGCATGTCGCGCAGCTGCACTTCCTTGAAGTTGGCATCGACCCAGACCTGATCCAGCGGCACGATCGACATCATGGTGCCGCCGGGGGCCACGCGCTGGCCCAGTTGCACCGAACGCTTGGCCACATATCCCGAGACCGGAGCAGGCAGTTCTGCGCGCGACCAGTTCAGATAGGCCTCGCGAACCTTGGAGGCGGCCAGCGCCACGTTCGGGTGGTCTTCCACCCGCGTGCCGTCGGTCAGCGCGGTGTTCGACGCCAGCTGTTCGCGTGCGCCGACCAGACCGGCTTGGGCAGCGGTCAATGCGGCGCGTGCGGTATCGACCGCGCTTTGCGCATGCAGCAGTTCTTCGCCACTGACGGCGCCGGAATTGCCCAGTTCCTGCCGACGCTTCAAGTCGGCCTGCGCGCGTGTCAGTTCCGTCTGGGCACGCTTGATTTCGGTATTGCGCACGTCGATGGTGGCGGCCAACGCACCGTTGCCGGTGTACAGCGTACGCACTTGGCGCACGGTCTGGGCCAGCGATGCGCGGGCTTGGTCGAGTGCGATCTGTGCGTCGGCGCGATCCAGGTCGACCAGCGGCGTGCCGGCTTTGACGAAGTCAGTGTCGTCGGCGTGGATGGACACCACGGTGCCGGCGATCTGCGGCGTGATCTGCACCAGGTTGCCCTGCACATAGGCGTCGTCGGTGCCCTCGTGATAGCGCGCCACCTGGTTCCACCACACGCCATAACCGACTGCGCCCAGCACCACCAGGGCGCCAAAGGACAGCATCAAAAGCTTGCGCTTGGGGGAAGCAGGGGCGGGGGCGGGTGCTGCGGGGGAAGTCTTGGCCGAATCAGGGGTGCTGGACATGGTGGTTTACCTTTCTGTCGTTCGTCCCGGCGGCAGGGCCGGGAGGGATGTTTTTCTCAGGACAATGCGTAGCTGCGGTCGCTTGCGGCGTCAGTGCGGCGCTGCGCTCGCGACGTCTTGCTGCGGCTCGGGCGTGGCACGCGCTTGCGGCCAGTCGCCGGTATCGATGCCGCCGCCCAGATTGCGCATCAGGTCGGCGTCCAGCATCAGCGCACGCGCTTGCAGATCGGCTTCCAGACGCTGCTGTGCCAGCACCGAGCTCTGTGCCGTCAGCACCGTCAGATAGGTGCCCAGGCCGGCGCGATAGCGCTTCAGCGCGATTTCGTAAGCCGCCTCGATGGCCTCGCGGGCCTGGCGTTGCTCAACCGTCTGGCTCTTCAGCCATTGCATCGACTGCAAGGTGTCGGCTACCTGATGGACGGCGTCGACCACCGTCTGGTTGTAATTGGCGATGGCCAGATCGGCGTCTGCGCGCCTGCCCTGGTAGTTGGCATTGAGCCTGCCCGCATCGAAGATCGGCAGGCTGATGGCCGGGCCGATGCCGGCAATGCCGCTGCCGCTTTTCAGCAGATTGGGCAGGCCAAGCGCCGACAGGCCGACAAAGCCCACCAGGTTCACGTTCGGGTAGAAGCTGGCGCGCGCAGCGTCGATGTCACGTTCGCTGGCTTCGACTCGCCAGCGCGCGGCCACCACGTCGGCACGGCGGCCAAGCAGTTCCAGCGGAATGGCCGACGGCGCAATCGTGCCGGGGTTGGTCAATGGCTTCGCGACGACGGCTTCGCCCCGGGTGGGAGCCGCGCCGATCAGGGCGGCCAGTTGATTGCGTTGCAAGGCGATCGATTCATCCAGACGCGAACGTTCGGTGCGGGCCGAGGCCATTTCCGATTCGGCCTGGCGCACTTCAACCTGGGTATCCAGGCCTGCATCGAAGCGCTGGCGTGTGAGTGCCAGCAAGTCTTCGCGCTGCTTGATCGCGGCGCTCAAGACCTGGTGTTGCGTGAACAGGCGCTGCAAGTCCAGATAGCTGCTGGTCACCGTGCCGGCGATCAACACGCGCGCAGCCTGTTGCTGCGCCTGCGCGGCGCGGGCTTGTGACAGGGCGGCATCCAGCAAGGCGCCGTTGCGGTTCCAGAAGTCCAGGTCGATGGACGCATCCAGTGACAGCTTGGCATCGGTATCGACACTGCCAGCCAGGGGCTTGGGCACGGCACCGTTTTCGGTGTAGCGCTGGCGGGTTGCATTCAGATTGCCGGTGACGCGGCCGCCACTCGAGGCCCGTGCCAGTCCGGCGGCGGCGTTGGCCTGCGCCAGCCGGGCGCGCGCCACGGCCAGGCTCGGGCTGCCTGCAAGGGCTTCGTCCACCAAGGCATCCAGCTGCGCGTCGCCGTAACGCTGCCACCAGTGTTCGGTCGGCCACACCACAGGGGTGAGTTGCGCGCCGAGCACGGCGGGGTCGACAGCGGTGGCACGCGGGGCGCCGGCATCGATGCTGGCGCATGCGCTGAGTACGGCAGCCAGAATCGGGATAAGCAGGAGACGGAGTTTCATGATGGTTCTGACAAATAGCTGAATATTATTGACCGGGCGGTAATTGCTTAGGCAGTTATATCGGTAAAAAAAAGCGGCTCGCACCGCTGTTCTTTCAGCACTGTCTTCAACTCGGTTCCGGGGGGAGTGCACCGTTGGCGAGTATCCGGAGAAGCATGGACTTCATGGATTCGCGCTCGACTTCGTTCAAGCCCGCAAAGTGCATTTCCGATACTTTATGCAGCAAAGGCGGAATCTGGTTCGCCTTGTGCCGGCCTTCTTCAGTGAGTTCGAGCTTGATGACACGGCGGTCTTCGGCACTGCGCGAGCGACGGATCAGGCCCTTGTGTTCCAGCCGATCGAGCATGCGGGTCATCGCGCCGGTATCCATACCCACGATGCGCGCCAATTCGGCAGCAGTATCGGCTTGGCCAGCTGCCATGCGCAGCAAGGGCGTCCACTGCATGGCCGTCAAATCCATGGGCGCGACTTCGACATCGATGGCGCGCTGCATGGAGAGATAGGCTGCCTTGATCAGATACCCGATGCTTTCTTCGGGTCGAAAGTTGGTCAAGCACCAAGGCACTGGCTGGTTGGGATCGTCGTGAAGGCTCATGGCTGAATTTTACTGCCTATGCAGTAATTGTCAATAAGGATTGCTGCTTACACAGCGAATGTGGTGCGTCAGCCATGCATATGGGGCCGGTTACGGGTCAAACCAGACGTGCGCGCATCAGTTCGTTTTTCAGATACGCGTAGTAGACCGGGGCAGCCACCAGCCCGGGCAGGCCATAGGCGGCCTCCATCAACAGCATGGCCGCGAGCAGTTCCCAGGAATTGGCGTGGATACGGGTGCCGACGATGCGGGCGTTCAGGAAGTATTCGAACTTGTGGATCGCCACCAGAAAGACCAAGGCGCCGATGGCCACGTTCAGCGAAGCGGACAGGGCCACCAATACGACCACCGCATTCGAGATCAGGTTGCCCACCACCGGCAGCAGCCCGGCGAAAAAGGTCACCAGGATCATGGTCTTGGTCAGCGGCAGATGCACGCCGAACAAGGGCAACACGATCAGCAGGAAGACGGCGGTCAGTGCCGTGTTGACCAGCGAGATGCGGATCTGGGCGAACACCACCCGGTGGAAGGCATCGGCCAGCAAGCGCATGCGCAAGGTCAGCGCTTCTGCCAGGGGCGCGGATTCGTGCGGCGGGCGGGCTTGATAAAGCGACACCATGCCGCCCAGCACCATGCCGATGATGGCGTGCACGATGCCGGTGACGACTTCGCCGCTGGCCAGGCGCAGGGCGCTCATGTGCTCGCGCGCCCAGATCATGGCGTCGCTGCGGAATTCGGTGGCATCGGTGGGCAGATACTGCGCCAGCGCGCTGGGGACCTGGCCTTTGGCTTCGTCGATGATGCGCATCAGGCGGCCCAGCAGGTGGGGCAGGCTGCCGGCGTCGCTGCGCAGGAAGGCGATGGCGGCAACCACGGCAATGGCAAGTGCCGCAATGACGACGGAGGCCACCAGCGCCACCGAGATCATGCGGGCACGTTCTCCGGAGACGCGTCGCTGCAGCAGCGGCGACATCAGCCGCACCAGTTGATGTACCAGCAGGCCGCACAGCAGGGGCAGCAGCAGACGCAGGTGCAAGACCAGCAGCAGGGCGGCGACCGCCAGCAGCCAGCTGGCGATGGCAATGGGACGGTTGACGTCGTCGTCCTGGGAAATCTGGGAGGTCTGGGGAGGCAGGGGCATGGGATGACCGATTCAGTGCACGGAATGCGGTGGCGTGATGCCACAGCAAAGCGACCTTACCCCAGCGGCTGCGCGGCGGGCGATGCTTTCCCCATCCTTTACGAGTGTTACCGGGGCAGGGGTGCCGCAGCAGTGTCAGAACCGGTACCGTGGGCCACTCCAGACCACTTTCTGAAAGCGCTCCCATGACACTGCAGAAGAAGGGCAAGTATTGGTATGGCTTGACGCCCCAGGACATCGAGGCCGACTTGGTGGACTACAGCAAGGGCAACCGGCAAGTGGCGGTCAAATTCGCGCAGTCGACGTGCACCTGCGGCGCCAATGTGTTCAAGCTCGAGTCAGATGAGGAGGCAGGCGCAGCAAGACGAATCTGTGTGCGCTGTGGCTTGGAACATTTCATGGGCGACAGCGCCGAGTACGCCGACGAGGCGGAGCTTGCACGCCACCCGTGTATCTGCGACGAGGAAGACTTCGAACTCGTGTCGGGTGTTGCCTTGTACGCGGACAGCAACGATGTGCGCTGGTATTACATCGGCTGCCGTTGTGTGCACTGCAACCTGGTCGGGGTGTTCGCCGACTGGAAATGCGAAGCCGGCGATGCGGACGCGTTTCTTGCCAAGGTTTGAATTGGCAATTCGTCGACGCCCGGCGGCGCAGTTGCCGTCCTGCGCGTCTGAATGCACTGAAGGCGGGAGCCTGTCGCCGGCTCCCGCGCCTGATTCAAGACCGCATGCGCGTGCTCAAGAAACCTTGAGCGACAGGCCACCATCCACCGGCAGATTCACACCCGTGATGTAGCTCGATGCGTCCGAGGCCAGGAAGAGCGCGGCGTTGGCAATTTCCCAGGCGGTGCCCATGCGGCCCATGGGGCAGGCGGCATCGCGTTGGGCGACCATTTCTTCGGGGCTCGCGTACTGATTGCTGATCTGCTTGTAGATCAAGGGCGTGTTGATCATGCCCGGCATGATCGTGTTGGCGCGGATGCCCTGGCCGGCGTATTGCAGCGCCAGGCCGACGGTGAACTGGTTCACGCCTGCCTTGCTTGCGTAGTAAGACGCGTAGGGGTAGCCCGTCCAGCGGATGGCGGCCAGTGACGAGACGTTGATGATCGCGCCCTTGCCCTTGGCAATCATGTGCGGCAGCACGTGCTTGCAGGTCAGGAAGATGCTCTTCAGGTTCACGTCCATCACGCGCTGCCACGACTCTTCCGACTCTTCGACCGGACCGCCCATGGCCGTGATGCCCACGTTGTTGTGCAGCACATCGATGCCGCCCAGGCGTGCGGCCACTTCGTCGACCAGCGCCTTGACCTGCGCGGAGTTGGTCACGTCCACCGTGGCGGCTTCTGCCTTGAAGCCTTCGGCCAGGATCGCGTCACGGGTGGCCTCTGCTGCCGAGCCGCTGATGTCGGCCACGACCACGTGGGCGCCGGCGCGGGCAAAGGTCACGGCGGTGGCCTTGCCGTTGCTCCAGCCGGTGGTGTCGTTCGAACCGCCGCCGAACACCAGGGCGACACGGTTTTCAAGGGGAAGGCTCATGCTTGTCTCGGAAAGAAAATGGGAATGGTCTGAATGCTTGTGGCGAGGATGCTCGACATGACGAGCTCGCGCCGATGCGCTGCGGCGCTCGTCAGGTCTTGCGTTCAACGTGCGCGTTCGAGAATGCTCACGTAGTTGGCGACGGCCGCGCCGCCCATGTTGAAGACGCCTGCCAGGGTGGCATCGGGAATCTGCATGTCGCCGGCGTCTTGCATCAGCTGCATGGCGGCCATCACGTGCAAGGACACGCCGGTTGCGCCCAGCGGGTGACCTTTGGATTTCAGGCCGCCAGACGGATTGACCGGCAGCTTGCCTTCGCGGGCGGTGGTGCCGTCCAGCGCCGCCTGCCAGCCCTTGCCGCGCGGGGTCAAACCCATGGCTTCGTATTCGAGCATTTCGGCGATGGTGAAGCAGTCGTGGGTTTCGACCAGGTCCAGGTCGAAGAGGCCCACGCCGGCTTCCTTCAAGCCCTTTTCCCAGGCCATGGCGGCGCCACCGAAGTAGTGGCCAGTGCGCAGGCTCAGCGGCAGGAAGTCGTTGACCTGAACCGTGGAGCGGAACTTGATCGCCTTCTTCAACGTGCTTGCCACGTCGCCGCTGACCAGCACCAGCGCGGCAGAGCCGTCGGACACCAGCGAGCAATCGGTGCGGCGCAACGGGTCGGCCACCAGCGGGTTGCGCTCGGACACGGTGTTGCAGAAGTCCACGCCCAGGTCGCGGCGGAATTGCGCGTAGGGGTTGTTCACGCCGTTGCGGTGATTCTTGGCGGCGATGGTGGCCAGGGCCAGGCGCTGGTCGCCGTTCTCGGCGAAGTACTCGCTGGCGATCTTGCCGAACACGCCGGCAAAGCCGTGGTCGATGCGGTCTTCTTCCTTGCGGTACGAGCCGGAACGCAGCACGTCGATCAGCTTGTCGTTCGGCACGCCGGTCATCTTTTCCACACCCAGCACCAGCGCGATCCGGCCTGCGCCGGACTCGATGTAGTGCATGGCGGCATGCAGCGCTGCCGAACCGGTGGCGCAAGCATTTTCCAGGCGCGTGGCCGGCGTGTGGCGCAGGGCGGGCACCGCCATCGCAACCAGTGACGCGCCAAAATCTTGTGGCGACAGGCCGTTGTTGAAGGTGCCCAGGAAGATCGCGTCCACCTGGCTGGCCTCGACACCGGCATCGTCCAGTGCGGGTTGTGCCACCAGCCGGACCAGGTCTTCCACATCCAGCGCGTCGTGTTTGCCAAAGGGGCTGTGGGCCCAGCCGGCGATGCATACCTGGGGAGTCATGTTGCGTTTCCTGTTAGGTCGAATGCGTATCGAGAGAGAGGCTGATCCATGGGTACTGGTCCATGCGTCGATCGGCCCGGGGCCGGCCTTGCCGGCAAGAACGTATGCTTGAACGTGCAGTGAATATCGGACTTGCGTCAGACGTGCGGACGCCTGCGGTGACACCCGCAATCTGTCTGACGGCTGCTCATATCAGAGCGTGTTGATGCGTTGCATGACGGTGTCGGCCTCGGTGCGCAGCAGGGCCGACAGGCTTTCCTGGCGGGCGCCGACGATGCGCGACTCGATGGCCGCAATCGACAATGCACCGATCGGTCGTCCTTGCTTGTCCGTGATGGCCACGCCCAGCGCCCACGAACCTTCGAGGATCATGCCGGGGTTGAGCGCCACGCGATCACGACGGGTCTGGGTGGCCATTTCACGTACGCGCGTCAGTTGCACGCGCGGATAGTGTTCGGCAATCACCGCCGCATTGGCCTGCAGGGCAGATTCCATGTCGGCATCGGGCAGGGCGGCCAGAATGGCCAGGCCTGCCGCGCTGATGCCCAAGGGGTGGCGCCCACCGGGTTGCAGCAAATGCGTGCGGATCGGGTAGGCGCCTTCTTCGCGCAGCACACAGACGCTGTAGCTGCCGCGCGGGATCACCAGGAATGCGGTGTCGCCGGTCAGCTTGGCCAGGCGCGTGACGCTGTCGGTGGCGGCGTCGAGCAGGCGCTGGCGACCATTGGCCAGGGTGCCCAGCACCCAGGCCTCTTCGCCCAGCACGTAGTGCTTGTTGTCGGGGTTCTGTTCCACCATGCCCGAGCGGGCCAGCGCGCCAAGCAGGCGTCGCGCGGTGGATTTGCTGAGCTTGAGCGCGTCGACGACGTCGGTCAGTCGCGCGCCGCGATGATGCGCGCTGGCGACGAAGCGCAGAACCTCCATCGCGCGTTCAATGCTCTGGGTGCCCGCAGCAGCGGCACTGCGCGGTGTTGCCTTGTCCATCCGGTACTCTCCAGGGATGCCGTCCCTTCTTCGAAGGACTGCATGGTGGCGTCGATGATACCGAGCGACACGCCGGGGCGCGGCACTCGGCATTTCATCAATGCCACCATACGGCACTTTTGCCCTGCTGCGTCACAGTGAAGTCATATTCACCGCGACAGGTCCGGGTTATCCCTTGGCACTCAGCGCACCAGACACGGCCGCTTGGCATCGAAGCGCCAGTCGGGCGACAGGAACTGCATGGCGATCGCGTCGTCGCGGGCGCCCAGCCCGTGCTGCAGATACAGCTGATGCGCCTGTTCGACCTTGTCCATGTCCAGCGTTACGCCCAGCCCCGGGGCGGTCGGCACGGCAACGTGGCCGTCTACGAGTTGCGGCGGATTCGACGTCAAGCCGTGGCCGTCCTGCCAGATCCAGTGGGTGTCGATCGCGGTGACGCGGCCGGGTGCGGCAGCGGCCGCGTGGGTGAACATAGCCAGCGACACATCGAAGTGATTGTTGGAATGCGAGCCCCAGGTCAGGCCGAAGGCCTCGCACAGCTGGGCCACGCGCACCGAGCCCTGCAAGGTCCAGAAGTGCGGGTCGGCCAGCGGGATGTCCACGGCTTGCAGCGAGATCGCATGCGCCATCTGGCGCCAGTCGGTGGCCACCATGTTGGTGGCGGTGGGCAGGCCGGTGGCGCGACGGAATTCGGCCATCACTTCACGGCCTGAGAAACCGCCTTCGGCACCGCATGGGTCTTCGGCATAGGCCAGCACGCCGTGCAGGTCGCGGCACAGGCGGATGGCGTCTTTCAGCAACCAGCCGCCGTTGGGGTCCAGCGTGACGCGGGCTTCGGGGAAGCGTGCGTGCAGCGCGCGGATGGCCTCGACTTCTTCTTCGCCGCGCAGCACGCCGCCTTTCAGCTTGAAGTCGCGAAAGCCATAACGTTCGTAGGCCGCTTCGGCCTGTCGCACGATGGCATCGGGCGTCAGCGCCTCCATGTCACGCACGGCAAACCAGCTGTTGTCGGCGTTTTCATTGCGGCGGTAGCCGAGGTCGGTGCGCTGGCTGTCGCCGACGAAGAACAGGTAGCCCAGCATTTCCACCGAATCGCGCTGCTGGCCGTCGCCCAGCAAGGCGCACAGCGGCACGTCCAGGAACTGGCCCAGCAGGTCGAGCATGGCGGTTTCGACGGCCGTGACGGCGTGGATGGTGATGCGCAGGTCGAAGGTCTGCAGGCCGCGCCCGCCCTGGTCGCGCTGGGCAAATTCCCGGCGGATGTCGCTCAGTACCTTTTGATAATTGCCCAATGTCTGCCCGACGATCAGCGGGCGTGCGTCTTCCAGCGTCTGCCGAATGCCTTCGCCACCCGGCACTTCACCGATGCCCGTGCGGCCGTCGCTGTCGGTCAGCAGCAGCAGGTTGCGGGTGAAGAAGGGCGCGTGCGCACCGCTCAGGTTGAGCAGCATGCTGTCTTGGCCGGCAACCGGAATGACACGAACGTCGGTCACACGAGGGCTGGAGGCGGGGATGCGGGAAGCGGTATCGGACATAGGAGGCGGCTGCTGGCGGAAGATGAATGACGCGGGCCGTGCCGGGAAAAGCGGGCACGACGCGAAGGCAGTAGGGCGATAGAAAGTGAATATAGGACGTGCGGAAGTGCGACGGCAGAGGAATGAAAGGCAAATAAAACAGGGCAAGATGCCGTGGCACGCTCGGTGCGCCACGGCATCAACTACCGGCAGAATCAGTCCGCGGTGATCTTTCGGGTTTCGATCAGTTGCTTCCAGCGTGCCGATTCCTTGGCCTGGAAGGCGGCGAATTCAGCGGGCGTGCTGTTGACGATTTCCAGGCCCTGATCGGTCATGCGCTTGGCAATCGCCGGGTCGCGGAAGGCGGCTATGCTGGCTTCCGAGATTTTGCTGAGCACGGCGGGCGGCAGGCCCTTCGGTGCGGCAAAACCTTGCCAGGAATAGATCTCGGCGCCTTGCACACCCGCTTCAGCCAGGGTCGGCACGTCGGGCAGGGCAGGTGAACGCTTGGTGCCGGTGACGGCGATCGGGCGCAGCGACTTGGCGCGCAGATGGGCGATCACGGTGTTGACGTTCTGGAACGAGAAATCAACCTGGCTGCCGAGCAAGTCGTTGACCGCCGGGCCACCGCCCTTGTACGGAACATGCAGGCCTTGCGTGCCGGTCTGTTGCCAGAACAGTTCGGCCGACAGGTGGTCCGACGAGCCGTTGCCCGAGCTGGCGAAGCTGACGGCGCCCGGGCGCTTCTTCAACTCGGCGATCACGTCGGCGACGGTTTGCGCGGTTTGCTTGGGGCTGGCGACCAGCACGTTCGGCGCTTGCACCGGCACGCTGATGTAGTCGAAGTCCTTGGACGCGTCATAGGCCACGCCCTTGATCAGATGCGGCGTGATCGCGTAGGCGCCCAGCGACGAGAACAGCAAGGTGTAGCCGTCAGGGGCTGCCCGCTTGACCGAGGCTGCGCCAATGGTGCCGGTGGCGCCAGGGCGGTTGTCGATCACGAAGCTTTGGCCGAACTGTTCCTGGAAGCGCTGCGCCATCACGCGACCGATGGCGTCGGTGGAACCACCGGGCGGGAAGGGCACGACAATCGTGACGGTCTTGGTGGGCCAATCGGTTGTCTGGGCAAGCGCCGGGGTGGATGCGGCAAGGCCTGCCACCACGCAGGCAGCGGCCAGGTAGGCATTCAGACGTGTGGAGGTCTGCGGGGCCGAAGCCAGGGTGAGGGTTTTCATGGCGAGCATCCTGTTCCGTGATGGACGCCGCTTGCATGGCAGGCAACGCCCACCTGGGTGTTGGCCGCCGGCGTCTATGCGCCATACGACATATCGGGTGGGGCGGCTCGGATCAACAAAAGCTCCGATTTCGCTGAAGGAATCATACGTTGTCGTACAAGAACAGCGATTGGGGATAGCCCGAAGGAAAGTTGCCGAGCATCACGTCTGATAGGTAAAGTCGTAGGTCGTCGTATGACTGGTGGAGGCATGCGCCGACGGTGGCGTACCGAACCGTGTGGGAACCGACAGTCGGCGAAACATCGAATAATTAATTCGGCACAACGGCGGCTTGTCACGGCTGGGTCACATGGCAGATCGAAGCTCTGTTCTCCGAGACCCTGAGAAGCCCCCCACATGCGCAACGCCAGCCGACCCTTCGCACGCCGTACCGCCATCACGCTGACCGTACTTGGCGCCTGCCTGTCGCAGGCTGCCTGCGGCGGCAGCGATGACGACGCCGAGGTCCGGCTGCTTACCCTCGACGGCAAAGCGCCACTGGTTATCGCCCACCGCGGCCTGCCTGGCTTGTATCCGGAAGAGACCCGCATCGCCTACGAGAAGGCAGCCGATGCAGGCGCCGACTCGCTGGAAGTCGATGTTCATTTGACGAAAGACTGCGTGCTGGTCGCGCGTCACAACCCCTGGCTGAGCGACAACACGAACATTGTTGAAGTCGCCAAGACCAACCCGACGGTCGCGGCTCGCAAGCGCACCGTGCCGGGCGTGCTCGTCAACGTCAAATATGCGACGACGCCCGACAGCGGTCCGACGCAATACCTCAGCGACCTGACCGACCCCGCCGATCCGAAATCGGTGCTGAAGTCGCTGGTGGTGGACGGCGAGAATCACATCAACGACTGGTCGGTCAGCGACTTCACGATGGCCGAGCTCAAGCAGTGGATAGCCGGCACGACTTACGATGCGGCCAACGAACGCCCCACCGACAACAACGGCAAGTATCCGATCCTGAGCTTCCAGGAGGTCATCGATATCGCCGCTGCCAAAAGCAAGTCGACCGGCAGGCAATTGACGGTCTATCCGGAGAGCAAGAACCCGGTCTGGAACAATGCCCAGGCAATCGCGAACGGCTGTGGCGTGGCCGGCAGCCATCCGCTTGAAGATGCGATCATCAAGGTGCTGAACGACAACAAGCTCAACAGCAAGGACGCGCCTGTCTTCGTCCAGAGCTTCGAGCCCGCCAGCTTGAAGTACTTGCGCTCGGCCGGTCTGAAAGCCAGGGCGGTCCAGCTCATCGACGGCAACGCGATCAATTTCAAAACCGGCGAAATGATCTACAAGACCAACGACGAATACATTTTCGTCGATGGCCGTCCGTACAGCTGGACGCTGGCAGGTGACGCGCGCTACTTCGACGCGATGCTGACCCCTGCCGGCCTGGCCGAGGTCAAGACCTATGCCGACGGTATCGGCCCTTGGAAACCGCAAGTGATGGCCCACACGATCGTCCCGTTCAAGGCCACCAATCCGGATGGCAGTCCTTACGTCGGTTCGCTCGCGGAGGTCACCAACGTGACGCCAACCAGCCTCATTGCGGATGCCCACAAGGCCGGCCTGATCGTGCATAGCTTCACATTCCGCAACGAGAAGAAATATCTCGCTGGCGTATTCAAGGGTGATCCTGTCGCCGAATACCTGGCCTATTTCCGCGCCGGCATCGACGGCGTGTTTTCGGACTTCTCGAACACGGCGTTCGCCGCGCGCGAGGTCTACCTGAAAGAAACGGGACGCTGAGCAAAATCTGGCCAAGCGTCGGCGTTGGTCAGAACCTGCTTTGGTTCAGGCGCTCAGTTCTTGGTGCCGAACAAACGGTCACCTGCATCGCCCAGGCCGGGGACGATGTATGCGTGCTCGTCCAGGTACTCGTCCAGCGAGGCCACGTAGATCTTCACGTCGGGATGCGCTGCGCAGAACACCGCCATGCCTTCCGGGGATGCCACCAGGGCCAGGAACTGGATGTCGTTGCCGGCTACGCCACGTTTCTTCAGCACGTCGACGGCATAGGCGGCCGAGTGGCCGGTGCCGATCATCGGGTCGCACAGGATGAAGCTGCGGCCATCGACTTCCGGCAGGCGGATCAGGTATTCAACCGGCTTGTGGTCGGCGCCGCGGTATAGGCCGATGTGACCCACCCGTGCCGAGGGCACCAGTTCCAGTATGCCGTCGGCCATGCCGCTGCCTGCGCGCAGCACCGGCACCACGGATAGCTTGCGGCCGGCGATCACCGGGGCGTCCATCGACACCATGGGGGTCTCGATCTTGCGGGTCGTCAGCGGAATGTCGCGGGTGATCTCGTAACCCATCAGCAGCGTGATTTCACGCAGCAGTTGGCGGAAGGTGCGGGTCGAGGTGTCGCGGTCACGCATGTGCGTGAGCTTGTGCTGGATCAGCGGGTGATCGAGGATGAAGAGATTGGGAAAGCGCGGATCGGTTTTCATGGGTGTGAACTGACTTTTTCTGTATTAGTTGGGCAGGTCCGGCGGGCGTAGCGCTCGGCGGCGGACCTGTCTTCGATTTATCCGTGCAAGCTCACTGCCAGTCGACGCGGGACGGCCGGCCCGGCAGGTCCAGCGTCGCCACCGCAGGCGGCGTGTGCGCAATGATACGTCCGCGGCGCATCACCCACAGACGGGTGGCGCGCAGGCGCAGGGCTTCGACGGGGTCGGCTGCCTGCAACAGCACCAAGTCTGCGTTGCAGCCGGGCTCCAGGCCGTAGCCCTCGATGCCCATGGTCTTGGCCGGATTGCGGGTGACTGCATCGAAGCAGGCCAGCATCGGATCGCGGCCCGTCATCTGTCCCACGTGCAGGCCCATGAAGGCGACATCCAGCATGTCGCCGGAACCCAGCGAATACCAGGGATCGCGCACGCAGTCGTGGCCGAAGGACACATTGATGCCGGCGGCCATCAGTTCCGGCACGCGCGTCATGCCGCGGCGTTTCGGGTAGGTGTCGTGGCGGCCCTGGATGGTGATGTTGATCAGCGGGTTGGCGATCACGTTGACCCGTGCTTCGGCCATCAGCGGGATCAGCTTGGACACGTAGTAGTTGTCCATCGAATGCATGGACGTCAGGTGCGAGCCCGTGACACGGTCGAACAGGCCCAGGCGCTGGGCATGGTAGGACAGGGTCTCGATGTGGCGCGACATCGGGTCGTCGGTTTCGTCGCAGTGCATGTCCACACGCAGGCCGCGCTCGGCCGCGATTTCGCACAGAATGCGCACCGATTCCGCGCCGTCGGCCATGGTGCGCTCGAAGTGCGGAATGCCGCCGACCACGTCCACGCCCATGTCCAGCGCACGCTTCAGGTTGTCCAGCGCACCGGGCGCGCGCAGCACGCCGTCCTGCGGGAAGGCCACCAGCTGCAGGTCCAGGTAGGGCGCAACCTGCTTCTTCACGTGCAGCAGCGCTTCCACCGCCAGCAGGCTGGCATCGCATACGTCAACGTGGCTGCGGATGGCCAGCAGGCCGTTGCCGACCGCCCAGTCGCAGTAGGCCAGTGCGCGCTCGACCACGGCTTCCTGGGTCAGCAGCGGCTTCAATTCGCTCCACAGCGCGATGCCTTCCAGCAGCGTGCCGCTTTGATTGACGCGCGGCAGGCCGTAGCTGAGCGTGGCGTCCATGTGGAAGTGGGCGTCGACGAAGGGCGTGGACAGCAACTGGCCAGCGGCGTCGATCACCTGGCCGGCTTGTACGGTGGCGAACTCGGCGTCGGGGCCGATCGCGTCGATGCGGCCGTCGATGATGGCCACGCTGATGGCCTTGCGGCCGTCGGCGAGGGTGGCGTTCTTGATAAGCGTATCGATCATGGTGTCTGGGTAAGAATCATCGTTCGCCCTTGCGGTAGGGCTTCATCAAGGCCTGCGGGTAGGCAGCGCGGCGCGCCATCACCACCAGGGCCAGGATGGACAGGATGTAGGGGATCATCAGGTAGACCTGATAGGGCAGCGATGCCCCCGTGGATTGCTGCAGGCGCAATTGCAGCGCGTCGAAGAATGCAAACAGCAGCGCGCCGGCCAGCGCCTTGCCGGGCTGCCACGACGCGAACACGACCAATGCCACGCAGATCCAGCCGCGGCCGTTGATCATGTTGAAGAAGAAGGCGTTGAAGGCCGACAGCGTCAGGAAGCTGCCTGCGATGCCCATCAGCGCAGAACCCGCGACGATGGCACCGATGCGCAGGCGCGTCACCGACAGGCCCTGGCCTTCGGCGGCGGCGGGGTTCTCACCCACCATGCGCAGCGCCAGGCCGACCGGTGTGCGATACAGCAGCCAGGCGATGGCCGGTACGGCCAGCAAGGCGAACAAGGTCATGGGGGTCTGGCCACCCAGCACCGGGCCGATGATGGGAATGCCGTCGAGCCAGTGCATTTCCGCAAACGGCGTGATGGTGGGCGGGGTATCCACTTTCGGGAAGCTCACGCGATAGGCGAAGTAGCTCAGGCTGCTGGCCAGCATGGTGACCCCGAGCCCGGATACGTGCTGCGACAGGCCGAGCATCACGGTCAGCACGGCGTGCAGCAGGCCGAACAAACCACCGACGATGGCTGCCACCAGCACGCCCACCGGCAGCGGTGCGCCCAGGTAGACGGCCAGCCAGCCCGAGAAGGCGCCCGCGACCATGATGCCTTCGATGCCCAGGTTCAAGACGCCTGCGCGTTCGCACAGCAAGACGCCCAGCGTGCCCAGGATCAGCGGCGTGGCGATGCGCAGCATGGCCACCCAGAAGGCTGCACTGCCAAGAAGGTCCAGGGTTTCCATCACGCGGCTCCCATGCGACGCAGGCGGTATTGCGAGAACAGCATCGCGACCAGCATGGACAGCAAGGCCGTCGCCACGATCACATCGGCGATGTAGTTGGGCACGGCAATCGCGCGGCTCATGCTGTCGGCACCGACCAGCACGCCGGCCACGAACACGGCAGCTGCCACCACACCCAGCGGGTGCAGGGCGGCCAGCATGGCCACCACCACGCCGCTGTAGCCGTAGCCCGGCGACATGTCCAGCGTGACATAGCTGGTGCGGCCTGCGACTTCGATGGCGCCGGCCAGACCGGCCAGCGCACCGGACAGCAAGGCGGTGCCGACCATCACGCGGGTGACCGGCAAGCCCAGGAACTTCGAGGCGTGGGCGTTGGCGCCCACAGCACGCATGCGGAAACCGAACACGGTGTAGCGGTTGACCAGCCACACGATGACCGCCAGGCCGGCTGCCCACAGCAGCCCGGTGTGGGCGCGCGTGCGTTCGATCAGCTTGCCCAGTTCCAAGTCTGAGGCCAGCGCCACCGACTGCGGCCAGCCCATGGCCATCGGGTCTTTCATCGGGCCATCGAGCATCATCGAGACGATCAACAGCACGATGAAATTGCCCAGCAAGGTGGTGACGACTTCGTCCACGCCCAGCTTGGCCTTCATCAGCGCGGGGATCAGCAGCCATACTGCGCCGGCCAGCGCCGCTGCCGCCATCATCGCGGCAAACAGCACGGGCATCGGCCAGTCCAGCGCCTCGCCGCCGTGCATGCCGCCGACGGCCACGGCCGCCAGCGCACCCAGGTACAGCTGGCCCTCGGCGCCGATGTTGAACAGCCGCGCCCGGAAGGCCACGGCGCAGGCCAGGCCGGTCAGGATCAGCGGCGTGGCGCGGGTCAGCGTTTCCGAGATCGCGAAGCGCGAACCGAAGGCGCCATCGAACAGCAGCGCATAGGTCTGGCCGACGGGCGCGCCGGCCCACGCGACCAGCGCTGCGCACACCAGCAAGGTGAACGCGATGGCTGCCAGCGGTGCAAGCGCAGTGGCGGTACGGCTGGGCTCGGTGCGGCGTTCCAGACGCCATGCGCCGATCATGCCGCCACCCCTGCATCAGATGGCAAGGTGGCCGGGTCGACCCCGGTCATGGCCAGGCCGATGGTGGCCAGTGTCCATTCACGCGCGGGGCGCACGGCCACCAGGCGACCGGCGCACAGCACCGCAATGCGGTCGGCCAGGGCAAAGATTTCTTCCAGGTCTTCCGATATCAGCAGCACGCCAGCTCCGCGGGCGCGTGCGGCAAGCAACTGCGAGTGCACATAAGAGACGGCCCCGATGTCCAGGCCCCAGGTCGGTTGATCGGCCACGATCAGGCGCGGTTCGCGCGCCAGCGTGCGGCCGAGAATGAGTTTTTGCATATTGCCGCCCGACAGGCTGCGGGTACGCACGTCCAGCGAGGCCGCGCGCACGTCGAAGCGCTCGACCAGGGTCTTGGCCCAGGCGCGGCCTGCGCCTGCACGAACCAGCCCGAAGCGCGCAAAGCGCGGGTCGTGCAGGTCTTCGACAATCGCGTTTTCCCACAGCGCAGCATCGCCGATCATGCCTTCGCCATGGCGGTCTTCCGGGATTCGTCCCACGCCGCGCGCCGTCCATTGCGCAGGCGAGACCGGTGCGGCCTCGCTGGCGGTGCCCAGGCGAATCGTGCCGCTATCCGGCGTGTGCATGCCGGTCAGCACCGACACCAGCGCCTGCTGGCCGTTGCCGGCCACACCAGCGACAGCCACGATCTCGTGTTGGTGCACGGTCAGGTCGAGCGCGTCCAGCTTGCTCGCGCGGCCGCCATGGCCGCCGCCGGTGACACTGACCTGCTTCAGCTGCAGCACGGGCATGGCGCCAGCCGTGCCACCCGAGTCGGCCAGGCGTGGCATTTCCACCTTGCGGCCCACCATCAGCTCGGCCAGTTCGCCGGGATGCGTGGCCACCGTGTCGCGCTCGGCGACCAGCTTGCCCTGACGCAACACGGACACGCGATGCGAGATCGCCATCACTTCGTCGAGCTTGTGGGAAATAAAGATGACGGCCAGGCCTTCGGCAATGAACCCGCGCAAGGTGGCGAACAAGGCGTCCACCTCTTGCGGGGTCAAGACGGAAGTCGGCTCGTCCAGAATCAGGATGCGGGCGCCGCGATACAGCGCCTTCAGGATTTCGACCCGCTGTTTTTCGCCGACCGACAGGTCGCCGACACGGGCGTCGGGATCGACCGCCAGGCCGAAGCGTTCACCCAGCGCAACCACGCGCGCCCGAGCTTCCTTGCGGCCGGAACGCCAGCGCCACAGCGATTCGGTACCGACCAGCACGTTATCCAGCACCGACAGATTGTCGGCCAGGGTGAAGTGCTGGTGGACCATGCCGACACCAGCGGCCAGCGCCAGGTCGGGACGACCCGGCGGCAGCGGCTGGCCGAACACCTCGATGTTGCCTGCATCGGCCACGTAGTGGCCGAACAGGATGGACACCAGGGTGGACTTGCCGGCGCCGTTCTCGCCCAGCAGGGCAAGCACTTCGCCGCTGTTCACCGTCAGCGAGATATCGTCGTTGGCAGTCAGGCTGCCGAAGCGCTTCGTGATCCCACGAAGCAGGAGGGCAGGCTGTCCAGTCATCAACGTGCCGTCGACTTCGGCTCTTTGTCGTTCACCACCACGACGAACTTGCCGTCGCGGATTTCCTGTTCGCGTGCCTTGACCTTGGCGACCAGGTCAGCCGGGATCTTGGACTCGAAGGTGCCCAGCGGGGCCAGTTCCGAGCCCTTGTACTTCATGGTCGAATAGATGCCGTAGTCGGCTTCCTTGAAGGTGCCGGCCTTGACGGCCTTCAGGGCTTCGCCAATCGTCGGTTCCATGTTCCACAGCGCCGAGGCCACCACGGTGTCCGGGTATTGCGGCTGTGTGTTCACCACGTTGCCGATAGCCAACTTGCCGCGTTCCTTGGCGGCATCCGACACGCCAAAGCGCTCGGCATACAGCACGTCCACGCCCTTGTCGATCATGGCGAAGGACGATTCCTTGGCCTTCGGGGGATCGAACCACGAGCCGATGAAGCTGACCGTGAATTCGGCCTTCGGGTTGATTTCCTTGGCGCCGGCCATGAAGGCGTGCATCAGGCGGTTCACTTCGGGAATCGGGTAGCCGCCGACCAGGCCAATCTTGTTGGTCTTGGTCATGCCGCCAGCGATCATGCCGCTGAGGTACGCCGGTTCCTGGATGTAGTTGTCGAACACTGCGAAGTTCGGCGCCTGGGGCTTGCCCGAGGAACCCAGCAGGAAGGCGGTCTTCGGATAGTCCTTGGCCACCTTGCGGGCAGCTGCTTCAACCGCGAAGGCTTCGCCGACGATGAACTTGTTGCCCTGCTCGGCGTACTGGCGCAGCACGCGCTCGTAGTCGGCGTTGGTGACGTTTTCCGAGAACACGTAGTCGATCTCGCCGCGTGCCTTGGCAGCGTCGAGCGCCTTGTGGATGCGGCTGACCCACTGCTGTTCGACCGGCACCGTGTAGACGGCGGCGACCTTGATCTTTTCCTGCGCGAAAGCGGGCAGCGACAAACCGGTGGACAGCGCGATCAGGGCGGCGCCGGCCGACAGCAGTGTGCGGCGAGTGGTCATGGGGTAAGCCTTTGGAATGTGGACGTGGGGTGAACGTGGTGACTTGGGAAAGCGTGCAGCGAAAGGCCGCGGGTCGAGGCGCCGGGACGACAGGAGCGGGGCCGTCCCGGCACGCGGCACCGATATTTCACCGATGAACGCGCCATGCACGCAAAAGCAAATTCGATGCCATGCGCAGCGACCCAGGCTGCCGATCCTGTCTTGCGGCCAAGCCTGGCATCGACACTGACCAAATGGTCAAAACCCGGCTCGCGCACTGCATTTCAGTGCCGGAATTCGATGCACCAACATGGGGATGTTTGCGACATTGTCTTCCTGCAACTCGCCATTTTAGTGCAGGATTGATGCTTCGGTCCGACCCGCGCATCGCAAATCTGCGCAGAGGCGGCCGATGCCGTCTCATTCCATGCTGCCGATGTCCTCCCCAAGCCCTTCTCCCGCCGCCCAAGCCGCCGCACGCGCCGTTGTACAAGCCAATTCCCGGCGCAATCTGATCATCGGCATGAGCCTCGCCGCCCTGGGAGCGATCCTGTTCTCCGGCAAGGCCATCGTCGCCAAGCTCACGTATCGCTACGGCATCGACGCTGTCACGCTGATCGCGTTCCGGATGATCTTTTCCTTTCCGTTCTTCCTGCTGATCGCCTGGGCGGAACGCCAGCGGGCCAAGAAACGCGGCCAGTTGCTCAGCCGTCAGGACGGCGTGCGCATCATCGTGCTGGGCCTGCTGGGCTATTACCTGGCGAGCTTCCTGGACTTCCTGGGGCTGGAATACATCAGCGCCGGGCTGGAACGCCTGATCCTGTTCCTGACGCCGACCATCGTGCTGCTGATCAGCGTGCTGGTACTGCGTCGGCCGGTCACGCGCCAGGAGGTGCTGGCGCTGGCTGTGTCCTACGGCGGCATCGTGCTGGTGTTCGCCCACGACGCTTCGCTGGGCGGCAGCGCCGTGGTGCTGGGATCGCTCTTCGTGCTGGGCTCGGCCATCAGCTATTCCTGCTACCTGATCCTGTCCGGCGAATTGCTGGCCCGGGTGGGCGCCACCCGCCTGGTGGCGTATGCCATGTGCGTGTCCAGTGTGGCCTGCGTGTTCCAGTACCTGCTGGTGCATCCGGCGGCAATGCTGTTCCAGCAGCCAGCCCAGGTCTACGGCTATTCGCTGCTGAACGCCGTGCTGTGCACGGTCGCGCCGGTGTTTGCCACCATGTGGGCGGTGCAGCGCATCGGCCCGCCGAGTGCCTCGCAGATGGGCATGATCGGGCCGGTATCCACGTTGTTCCTGGGCGCCTGGCTGCTGGATGAGCCGATCACCGCTTGGCAGCTGTCCGGCATGGCGCTGGTGCTGATCGGCATCTTCATCCTCAGCAGAAAGAAGGTGTGACGCCGCAAGGGGTCGGCACACCCCTGGGTGTATCGTCACAGACCACTTGTTTGCGCCAGCATTTCGCGTCAAATTTCGTTTTTTTATCTTCGTTTCTCACTTCATTCCTTTCAGGAGTCATCAATGCCCAAGGCAATCCGGATCGATCAGCACGGCGGACCCGAAGTCTTGAAGTTCGTCGACGTGGACGTGGCCGCGCCCGGCCCGGACGAGGTCACCGTCCGCCAGCATGCGATCGGCCTGAATTACATCGATATCTATTACCGCACCGGCCTGTATCCCAGCCCGCTGCCGCACGGCCTGGGCTTCGAGGGCGCAGGCGTGGTCGAGGCCGTGGGTTCCAGCGTGAAGCGCCTGAAGGTCGGTGACCGCGTGGCCTATGGCCAGAGCCCGATCGGCGCCTACGCCGAAGTGCGCAACGTGCCGCAACACCAACTGGTCACGCTGCCGTCGTGGATCAGCTTCGAGCAGGCTGCCGCGTCGATGCTGAAGGGTCTGACGGTGCAATACCTGATGCGCCAGACCTACCGGCTGCAAGGCGATGAGACCATCCTGTTCCATGCTGCAGCCGGCGGCGTTGGCCTGTTCGCATGCCAATGGGCGCGCGCCTTGGGCGTGAAGCTGATCGGCACGGTGTCCAGCCCCGAGAAAGCCAAGCTGGCGCGCGAACATGGCGCGTGGGAAACCATCGACTACAGCCACGAGAACGTGGCCGAGCGCGTGCTGGCACTGACCGGCGGCAAGAAAGTGCCGGTGGTCTATGACGGCGTGGGCAAGGACACCTGGGAAGCCTCGCTGGATTCCGTGCAGCCGCGCGGCCTGGTGGTCAGTTTCGGCAACGCGTCCGGTCCGGTCACGGGTGTGAACCTGGGCATCCTGGCGCAGAAGGGCTCGATCTACGTCACGCGCCCGACCCTGGCTACCCACGTTGCCACCGTTGAAAAGCTGCAGGCGGCGGCCGACGAGCTGTTCGGGCTGATCAAGAGCAAGGACATCGTGGTGCAGATTGACCAGCGTTTCCCGCTGTCGCAGGCCAAGGAAGCGCATCAGGCGCTGGAAAGCCGCAAGACCACGGGCTCGACCATCTTTACGCTGGACTGAACCGGGGTATTCCGGGCTGCTCGGCAGTCCCGGTCCCATGCCAGACGCCTTATGCCTCGCACAAACGCCGGTTCACGCCGGCGTTTGTGCATCTGCGCGACTCCGGCGGGCGTCAAGGTTTTACACCAGGCGCCCGCGGGGTTACGCTTGGCGCCGGTTCAACGCTCCGCAGGTTATCGCGTGACTTTCGTAAAATGGGCCCTCGTGGTCATCTATCTGTCGTCGGTCGCCTACGTCCACTTCCGTGGCCGGGTGCGATTCAGCTTTCTTCGACAGTTGTTCAACCACTCCGCCGTGCTGGCCCCGGTCAACGTACTGATGTACCTGACGTCCAAGGTGCCGGCCACGCCGTATATCGACGCCAGGCATGTGCCGGCGCTGAAGGTGCTGGATGACAACTGGCACATCATCCGCGATGAAGCCGTGGCGCTGGCCGAGGCGCAGCAGATCCGTGCCGCGTCCAACAACGATGACGCCGGCTTCAATTCCTTCTTCAAGACCGGCTGGAAGCGCTTCTACCTGAAGTGGTACGAGGCCCAGCACCCGTCGGCGCTGGCCATGTGCCCGCGCACGGTCGAAATCCTGCGCGGCATCCCGGAAGTGAAGGCGGCGATGTTTGCCCAGTTGCCACCCGGCGGCAAGCTCAATGCTCACCGTGATCCGTACGCGGGATCGCTGCGTTATCACCTGGGCCTGGTCACGCCCAACGACGACCGCTGCAACATCGTGGTCGATGGCCAGCCCTACAGCTGGCGCGACGGCAAGAGCGTGGTGTTCGACGAGACCTTCATCCACTCGGCCGAAAACACCAGCGAAGCCAACCGCATCATCTTGTTCTGCGACATCGAGCGCCCCTTGCGCTACCGCTGGGCTGAAGCCTTCAACGGCTGGTTTGGCCGCAAGGTGATGACCGCTGCCAGCTCGCCCAACGAGACGGGCGACCAGACCGGCGGCATCAACAAGGTGTTCTACATGTTCTCGGTGGTGGGCAAGTACCGCCGCCGCCTGAAGGCCTGGAACAAGACCGTGTACAAGTTGATCAAGTTCGGTTTGATCATCGGCTTGGCTGCATTGATCATCTTCGGCTGAGGCGAGCGGCGCAGGTGTGACTGCGAGAAAAACACGGGGTGGGTCGGCCAAGGAGCGCGCAGGTTTCAGCCTGCTGCCCAGCCATCGCCGCGGCATCGAGGCGGTAGCAGCCGACACGGCACGTGCCTTTGGTCGGCACACCCACGATCAGTTCGGCATCGGCCTGATCGAACGCGGCGCGCAGAAATCAGCCAGTGGTCGTGGCACGGTCGAAGCCGGGCCCGGCGACATCATCACCGTCAATCCGGGCGAGGTCCACGACGGCACACCGATTGGTGAGGGCGGCCGCGCATGGCGCATGCTCTACCTGGATCCGGCTATCGTCGCCGAGCTGAGCGCCGACCTCGCTGAGGGCGGCTGGGCATCATGCGAATTCACCACACCGACACTGCGTGACGCAAGGATCGCAGCGCGTTTCACTGCGCTGTTCGATGCCCTGACCACGCCCGAGTCGGACCAGGCCGGGCTCAGCGTCGACGAGGCCTTGCTCTGTTGCATGAGCCCGTTGCTTGAGCCTCGCCGCGCCGCTTCCCTTAACGTACCGGCTGGCATCGCGTCGGCGCGTGCCTTGATCGACGACGATCCGCTGGGGACGTGGACGCTGGCCATGCTGGCCGAACAAGCCGGGCTTGGTCGATATCAGTTTCTGCGAGGCTTCGCCCGTGCGACGGGTCTGCCCCCGCATGCCTACACGATGCAGCGACGCATCCATCACGCACGCGGGCTGATCCGCCAAGGCATGCGGCTCGCCGACGCGGCTGCCGCCAGTGGTTTCGCAGACCAGAGCCACATGACCCGGCTTTTCGTGCGCACCTTCGGCATCGCGCCGGGCAGCTTTGCCAAGGCGCGGATCTGAGAATCTGCGCGCCAGGCACGGCTTCCGCGCCCAGGCGCTGCAATTTCGTTCAAGACCGGCATCAAGGGCCCGCAGAAGATCAGGGCTCAACACGGGCCAGGTCTTCATGCACATCGACTTTCTTGTCACATCCCTGATTATCATTGCGTCGCCCGGGACCGGCGCACTGCTCACCATGGCAGCTGGCCTGTCGCGCGGCGCGCGTTCGGCGTGGGTGGCTGCGCTGGGCTGCACGCTGGGGATAGTGCCGCACCTGTTGGCGGCAAGCACCGGCCTGGCCGTACTTTTCCGCACCCATGCCGTGGCCTTCAGCGCCATGAAGTACGCTGGCGTCGCCTATCTGTTCTACATGGCATGGGCGAGCCTCAAGGCGAACGGACCCCTGAGCATCGCGCTCGATACATCGGCGCAATCGGATCGGGGTGTCATCCGGCACGCGATCCTCGCGAACCTGCTCAATCCGAAGCTCTCGATATTCTTCTTTGTCTTTCTTCCGCAGTTCATCCGTCACGACGAGCGCAATCCCATGCAGCGGATGCTCGCGCTTTCTCTGGTCTTCATGGCAATGAGCTTTGCCGTCTTTCTGATCTATGGCGTGCTGGCGGCCTGCGTGCGGGACCGCGTCCTGTCCCATCCTGCCGTGCTGATCTGGATGCGGCGAGGCTTTGCGTTCGCCTTCGTTGCGCTTGGCGTCAAGCTCGCGCTGTTGCCGCAGTAGGCTTGCATCCGCTTGAATGAAGAAGGCCGGATCCCGCGTTTCGCAGTATCCGGCCCTTGTTCAAGCACCAGCAATCAGATCAGGCTTCAGTCAGCCTTGGCTTCGTGGTGATAACGCGTCACACGCTCGACTTCGGACTTCGAACCCAGCGCCACGCTGACGCGCTCGTGCAAGGTGGTCGGCTGCAGGTCCATGATGCGGTTCACACAGTTGGTGGCCGCACCGCCTGCCTGCTCGACGATGAAGGCCATCGGATTGGCTTCATACATCAGGCGCAGCTTGCCCGGCTTGCCGGGTTCACGGGCGTCCCACGGATAGATGAACACGCCGCCGCGGTTCAGGATACGGTGCACGTCGGCAACCATCGAGGCGATCCAGCGCATGTTGAAGTTCTTGCCGCGCGGACCTTCGGTGCCGGCCAGCGCTTCGTCGATGTAGCGACGCATCGGCGGGGCCCAGTGGCGCTCGTTGGACATGTTGATCGCAAACTCTTTGGTCTCTTCCGGGATGCGGATGTCCGGGTGGGTAAGCACCCACGAGCCCATCTCGCGGTCCAGCGTGAAGCCGAACACGCCGTGGCCGAAGGTGAGTACCAGCATGGTCTGCGGACCATATACGGCGTAGCCGGCAGCGACTTGCTGGGTGCCCGGTTGCAGGAAGTCCTGCTCGGTCACGACCTGGCCAGCCACGTGGTCTTGCGCCTTCAGCACCGAGAAGATGGTGCCGATCGACACGTTCACGTCGATGTTCGACGAACCGTCCAGGGGATCGAAGAGCAGCAGGTATTCGCCCTGCGGGTAGCGATTCGGAATCAGGTGGATGGTTTCCATCTCTTCCGAGGCCATGGCCGCCAGGTGGCCGCCCCATTCGTTGGCTTCCAGCAGGATTTCATTGGACAGCACGTCGAGCTTCTTCTGAACCTCGCCTTGCACATTCTCGCTGTCCAGGCTGCCCAGCACGCCGCCGAGCGCGCCTTTGCCGACGTTATGACCGATGGCCTTGCACGCACGCGCGACGATTTCGATGAGCAGGCGAAGCTCGGCCGGAACGGTATTGTGGTTGCGCTGTTGCTCGATCAAAAACTGGGTGAGCGTGGTTCTTTTCATGCACTGATCTCCAAGGCTTTACTGACGATTTCGGTGACGGCGCGCGACAGGCCGGGGTGCATGCGCACCTGCTCCAGCGCTTGGCGCATGGGCGCACGCAGCGCGGGCACGAACCGCACCCAGCGGTCCATCGCCCGCGCCAGACGGGCCGCGACATCGGGATTGAGGGCGTCCAGGGCGAGCACTTGCTCGGCCCAGAAGCGATAGCCTGCGCCGTTGGCGGCGTGGAAGCCGCGCGGATTGTTGAGGCAGAACTGGAAAATCAGCGCGCGTGCGCGGTTCGGGTTGCGCAGCGTGAAGACCGGATGATCGGCAAGCTTGCGCACGGCGGCAACGTCGGTACGGCGGCCGGTGGCTTGCAGCGCAAACCACTTGTCGATCACCAGCGGCTCGTGTTCCCAGCGCTGGTAGAAGTCCTGCAAGGCGCGTTCGGACGCAGCTGCGTCGCCAAACTGCACCAGGGCGGCCAGCGCACCCAGGCGGTCCGTCATGTTCTGCGCAGCAGCGTACTGCGCTTCCAGCTGTTCCTGCGCGCCTGCAACCTGGCCGGCCAGCAAGGTGGCCAGCGCGAAGTTCTTCAAGGCGCGGCGACCGGCGGGAATCGGGTCGGGTGAGTACTCACCTGGGGTCTGGTTATTGTCGACCGCAGCCTGCCAGTCGGCCGCCAACTGGCGACCCAGCTCGGCGCGCACGAAATCGCGTGCCGTGGCCAGGGCCACCGGGTCGACTTCGGTCATGCGTTCGGCCAGGGTCTTTTCGCCCGGCAAAGCGAGTGCACGCTCGCGGTAGGCGGCGTCCAGCGTGGGCTCGCGCAGTACAGCAGCCCAGGCGTCGACGAAGCTGGTCGACAAGGCCAGCGCGCGGCCGGCAGCCTGATCGGCCGTCAATCGGAGGATTTCGCGGCTGGCGAGTTCCTGGCCTGCTTCCCAGCGCGTGAAGGCGTTGGCGTCATTGGCGAGCAGCAGCGCCAGGTCGGCGTCGCTGTAGTCATATTCGACGATCACCGGGGCCGAGAAATCGCGCAGCAAAGAAGGCACCGGCGGCTCGGCAATGTCTTCGAACACCCATTGCTGACGCTCGGTGGTCAATTCCAGCAGGACGGTACCGGCGATCTCGTCGCTGCCCGTCAGGCGCAGCGGCAAGGCGCGACCGGCCTGATCCAGCAGGCCAATGGCAAACGGAATATGCAGCGGCTGCTTGTCCGGCGCGCCGGGCAGGCGTTCGACGCCTACCTTGTCGCAGCGCTGGGCAAGTTCGATGGTGGCGGTGCGTGCAGCCGCATTGTGGCGCAGCGTGACCGTCACGCGCGGCGTGCCGGCCTGGCGGTACCAACGGCGGAAGATCGACAGATCCTTGCCCGGGTTGCGTGCCTGGTAGACGGACTCCATCGCCTCGACGAAGTCGTCGCAGGTCACGGCCTGGCCATCGTGGCGGCGGAAGTATTCGTCGAGTCCAGCGCGGAAGCCGTCGACGCCCAGCAGCGTCTGCTGCATGCGGATGACTTCAGCACCTTTTTCGTAGACCGTGGCAGTGTAGAAGTTGCCGATTTCCTGATAGCTTTCTGGGCGAATCGGGTGGGCCATGGGGCCGCCGTCTTCGGGGAATTGCGCAGCGCGCAAGGTCACCACGTCGTCGATGCGCTTGACCGCGCGTGCGCTCGCGGCTTCGGCAGGACCAAGCGACGCAGCCATCATGTCGGCCGAGAATTCCTGGTCGCGGAAGACCGTCAGGCCTTCCTTCAGGCTCAGCTGGAACCAGTCGCGGCAGGTCACGCGGTTGCCGGTCCAGTTGTGGAAGTACTCGTGGCCGACGATGGCTTCGATGTCGCTATAGTTGGCGTCGGTGGCAAAGTCCGGGTCGGCCAGCACGTAGGCGGCATTGAAGATGTTCAGGCCCTTGTTCTCCATCGCGCCCATGTTGAAGTCGCGTGTGGCGACGATCATGAAGCGGTCCAGGTCGAGTTCCAGGCCGTAGCGGGTTTCGTCCCAGATCATCGAGCGCTCGAGCGAGTCCAGCGCGTACAAGGTCTTGTCTTCGCTGCCCGGGTCGCTGTAGACCTGCAGCAGCACGTCGCGGCCAGAGCGGGTGCGCGCCGTGCGTTCCACGTGGGCGAACTTGCCGGCGACCAGCGCGAACAGATAGCAAGGCTTGCGGAAGGGGTCTTCCCAGCGGGCTTCATGGCGGCCGTCGTCCAGATCACGCTCGCCCAGCAGGTTGCCGTTGGACAGCAGCACCGGGTAGGCGGTCTTGTCGGCGCGCAAGGTGACCGTGTAGCGCGACATCACGTCGGGACGGTCGGCGAAGAAGGTAATGCGGCGGAAACCTTCGGCTTCACACTGGGTGAAGAAATTGCCGTTGGAGACGTACATGCCCATCAGCGTCGAGTTGGCCGACGGATTGCAGGCGCTGGTGATTTCCAGCACGCACTGCTCCGGCAAGCCCTTGATGCGCAGGGCCTGGGCGTCGACCGTGTACCCGTCGCTGGGCCATGCTTGCCCGTCCACTTTGACCGAGACCAGTTCGAGTTCTTCACCGTCGAGCACCAGCTCGGCGTCGGCGCTCAGTCGGCGCAGCGCAAGACGCGAATGCACCAGACTTCGGGCCGGATCGAGATCGAACTGCAGATCGACGGATTCGATCTCGAAGGGGTAGGGCCGATAGTCCTGTCGGCTGATGGTGACCGGCGAATCTGTACGCATGAATTTGGCTCGCGCGTGTGGGCGCTGAAATTGGGCTGACCCGATTGTAGCGGGGCGCTGCCCGGTGACGGCGTAGCGGCAGGTAACTGCCGGCGCATATAGGCGCGAACCAAGTTGCCTGGCCCGGGTCTATCCACACATAAAATGCAGTTTTGCAGCAATCACGCCGGAGATGTTTGGATCATGAGTCACCCACGGGCAGTTGTGCGACAAGCGGCAGGACGCACGGCGTGGCTGCGCCTGGCCGGGTTGGGTTTGGTGGCCTTGGTATTGAGCGGTTGCGCCTCGACCATGAGCAGCCGCGTCACCACCTTCCAGCAGTGGCCTGCCGACGCATCGGGCTCGACTTATGTGTTCGAGCGCGTCGGCCCCCAGCGTGACAGCCTGGAGCACGAACAATATGAAGAAGAGGCGCGTGCTGCCTTGGGCGTGACCGGCCTGCGCGAGATTCGTGCTGGGGAGACGGCACGCTTCGGTATTGCCATGGAATATGGGGTGACCCCGGTGTCGATTGCCGTCCAGCGGCCGGTGACCGATCCGTTCTACTCGAACCCACGTCCGGTGGCCGTCATCGGTCGGGACGGCAGGGTGTATTACCGATGGGTGCAGCCTTATCCCTTTGCCTATACCTATTGGGAAAACACCACAGTGCCGGCGCTGCGCAACGCGCTGAAGGTCGAAATACGCGACCGTAGCCAAGGCAATGCCAAGGTATATGAGTCCACTGCTGTCCACGTGGGCAGTAACGAGAATTTCCCGGCGGTGATGCCCTGGCTGCTGCGGTCGGTCTTCGATAATTTCCCGAACGCCAATGGGCAGGTCCGGGATGTGACCTACAAGGTGGAATAAGCCCTCACTGCGCCGGGCGCCAACCCAGCCCGCGCAGGAATATGTCCGTCATCTGCGTGCCGAGTTCAACCACATCGAATGAGTTCGGCACCAATAACCAATTCAGTAACAGCCCATCGGTCAGGGCGTGCAGACTAATGGCCGATCGGACAGGATCGATGTCGGCGGGCAGCAGTTTGACTTCAATGGCACTGCGCAACCACTTTTCCATGCGCTGCACGCTCAGGTCGCGGCTGGATATATGACGGCGCTGCATGTCTGCAGTTTCGTCCACATATTCGCACTTGAAGAAGAGGATTTCGACGATGCGCCGGATACGTTCGTCGTCACGCAGGCTGCGCAATGCGATCGCATTACAGCTGCGTAACTGCTCGATAGGGTCCAGCTGGCTGTCTTCCACCTGAACACGAAATGCTTCTTCCATCGGCAAGACGACTTGCTGAAGCATGGCGTCGATCATGTCGGTCTTGTTCTTGAAGTGCCAGTAAATGGCGCCTCGTGTCACACCGGCCGCTTCGGCGATATCGTGCAAGGACGTGTGGGCCACGCCCTTGTGGTGAAAGATGCTCGCGGCGGTTTCGAGAATGCGCTGGCGTGTCTCCAGGGCTTCCTCTTTGGTTTTCCGAACCATAATCGACTGATCTCACTTACATACATTCAAGTATGTATGCAGGATAGCATATCAAGGGTGGGGGAAATGCAGTGCGAGGCGATGGGCGGGCGAGCAAGGAATTGCTGACAGCGCGGCCGTGCCGAGATGGGGTAAACGGCGATCGAAAATACTCAGCTGCACGGCAGCGAATGCCCCGTGCAGCTGAATGGTATGGCGGACTTACTTGATCAGGAACGAGTCGCGGGTGGCGCCTTGTGCTTCTGCAGCGGCGAGCCAGCGCGGCGCCTTGCCGCGGCCAGTCCAGGTGTCGCCGGTATCGGGGTGGCGATACTTCGGCGCGACTTGGCGGGCAGGCTTGGGGGCAGCAGCGGTTTTGCCAGCCGGGCGGCCCGGCGACTTGCGTGCGGATACGCCCTTGGTTTGTGCAGCCTTGATTTCGTCGAGCGTAATCGAGTACTCGTCGAGCGAGCGCACAATCGATGCGATGATAGGCTGGCGCTGTTTGGCGCGCAGCGTATCTGCCTTGTCTTGCAGGCGCTTGATTTGTGCCTGGATCGCTTGATACGTTTCTTTAGCCATGGTGATCCGTTGAGTTGTAAAGCATACGGCGTTGCCGTGCGTCTAAAAGTGATTGTTCAGTTTGCCGCCAGCAATGCGCCGGATGCCAAATTCTGTTTTTTCTGTACTGGGAGCCTTTTACGGCATTCTGCAGAAAAAATCCATAGCTGTCATTCTATTGGTTAAGCCGCACCTTGGTGAAGACCTCGGATAGACTTGATACATATTTTCTTTAATGAACTCTTAATCCACATGGCGCTTCGATCGATTGTTTACAAAGCCGTACTGCAGGTATCCGACATGGATCGCCAGTACTACGCGGAACACCCCCTGACGATCGCCCGCCATCCTTCCGAGACGGAAGAGCGGGTGATGGTTCGGGTTTTGGCATTTGCCCTGCATGCGGAAGAACACCTGGTTTTCGGCCGAGGATTGAGCGCCGACGACGAGGCCGATATCTGGAGCCTGGATTTGACCGGCGCCATTACCTTGTGGATCGACGTGGGCATGCCCGACGAGCGTTTGATCCGGAAAGCAGCAGGTCGTTCCGACAAGGTCGTGCTTTATGTGTACGGTCGCGCCGCCGACGTGTGGTGGAACCAGCACAAGAGCGCGCTCGCCAAGATTTCAAATCTGTCGGTTTATCGTTTCGGCACCGAAGAAACGCTGGCGCTGGCCGAGCTCGCGCAGCGAACCATGCAGGTCCAGTGCACCATCGAAGATAACGAGATCTGGGTGACCACGGGCGACGCGGCGGTGCGGGTGGTTCGAGAAACCCTGCAAGTGTCCCGCTGAGCGGAAGGCCGCCATGCTTGGCTGCATGGCGGCCTGATGGCGCCAGCGCGGCCGATCGCACAACTGCAAGCGATTCGATCCGCCATTCAAGCAGTCTTTACTGCGGTTCGCCGTGTTGAGATATCCCGGCTTTTCCGATCAACAGTGCGCCGACGCCGCATGCCGACATCACGGCCAGCAAACTCAATTCTCCCGCGTTGGGCGCCAGGCTGACCGCCACGCCAGCCAGCGTGCCGAACACAAACTGCAGTGTGCCCAGCAGGGCTGATGCTGCGCCAGTGCGCGCGCCTTGTCCGGCCAGGCCGAGTGCAGTGGCATTGGGGCCGATGAAACCCAGGCTGCCGATAAACACGAACAGGCACAGCATCAGCAGAGGCAGATTAATCATGCCGCTGGCAGCGAGCGTCAGGCCGACCAGACTGGCAATCGGCAAGCCCCACAGCGCCTTGCGCAGAATCCGGTGCGGGGGATACTTGCGCAGCAAACGGGCATTGATCTGCGCGCCACCAACAATACCAATGGCGTTCAGGCCAAACAGAAAGCCGTAATGGCCGGGTGTAATTCCGTAATGTTCGATGAAAATGTGCGGCGAGCCGACGATGTACGCAAACATGCCTGAGGTGCCCAGGCCGCCTGCTGCGGCGCAGGCCATGAAATGACGATTGCGCAGCAAGCGCCCGTAATTGCCGAGCACCGACCCGATACTGATGCGTGCCGCACTTTGGGCCACCACCGTCTCTTGCATGCGGGTCGCCACGGCGGCAAATACGCCGCCGCCAAACAGACTCAGGAATACGAAGATACCGTGCCAGCCTGCGATGCTGAGCACAGCGCCGCCCAGCAAGGGGGCAAGAATCGGTGCGACACCCATTACCAGCATCAATAGCGACAAGGCCTGGGCCGAGCCACGGGTGTCGCTGCGGTCACGAATCACCGCACGGGCGATCACCATGCCGGCACTGCCACCAAGTGCCTGGAAAAAGCGCAGTGCGGTCAGCGCGTCGATGCTGGAGGCGAACACACAGCCAATCGACGCTGCCACGTAAATGGCCAGGCCGACATATAAGGGCGGTTTGCGGCCGAAGCGATCGCTCAGCGGACCATAAAACAATTGTCCAAGCGCCAGCCCGATCAGAAAGGCGGCCAGGGTGCGTTCCACTGATCCGCGATCTGTGCCCAGGCTCTCTGCAATGGCCGGAAAACTTGGCAGGTACATGTCGATCGACAGGGGGCCAAGGGCAGTGAGCGCGGCCATCAGCACCAGCCAACCGGGTATAGGGGATTTGAAAGACATCAAGGGAGGTTATCGAGGCAGTGAAGGGGAAAAGGCAAAAGCGGGTTCACGCAAATACGGGAGGTGGCGGTGTGCACTGCTCGAGTCGGCGCAGGGCCTCGGCGACGGGCTGCGCAAGCGGTGCCAGGATGTCGTCTTGCGGATATGCCTGCATCACGCTGTTCAAGGTATGCAGCGCACAGGCCAGCGCGGCGGCATCGGCCGGCGCGTAACGCCCCACCGCATTCAAACGAGCGATGGCATGCAGCAAGTCCTGCGACGTATCTGCGGCGTAGCGCAGCGGCGCCGCCTGATCTTCCGCGCTGGGATTAATGGTGATGGCATAACGATGAACTGAGGCGTCAGACATTGAAGCTACCTTGAGAAAAGGTGGATGCTGGCCATTTGGTCATTTACCTTCATCACGCACGATCATGGTCAAGCTGTATGCGGGAAAGGCTGACGCTTGGGTCGGCAAGGGCGTGCCCATGCAAAAGATAGGTACGCCAAGGCGGAGGATGATAACAGGGGTGTAAGTAATTACCCGGTATTGTTGCGAAGTGGAAGCAGAGGCGCCTGCAATAATGCCTGATTTGCCCGGATAGAAAAATGTCGCTTGCATTGTCTGTCGATCAGTGCGGACGGGCGCTTCGGACAATATGCGTACATTTGTGTCCGATATTCAACAGATGTTCAGCACAAGCTGTTCTCCATTAAAAAGGGCGCCCGCAGGCGCCCTGTGCTGATTGACCAACTCGGTCAGCGCGAATTTCTTGTCGGGAACGGGTGGTATTGGAAGGACCAGGTTTCCGACAGGGTCTTGTCGCCGGATTTCAGGAACATGCGCAGTTCGATCGGGTCCGTGCCGTCGGCAACCAGGTCGAACTGAACGCGCCAGTGTCCGGGCACATCGTCGGGCACCGCCTCGGTCAGCATGTAAGCGAAGCTGCCGCGCGAGGTCGTCAACACCGGCTCGGGAACCACGCCAAACGGCAGCTCGGCCAGCGGCTTGCCGATGAACTCGACCATGAACTTGCGCACGTTGGCCGGACGAGGCTGGCCAGGCTGGCCGCCATTGCCCAGACGGGTGGCCACGCATCGAGCCAGGGGGCTGGGGAAGGGCTCATCGGCCAACCAGTGCAGACGGTAGGCAAAGCGATAGCTCTGGCCTTGGCGCGCCGGTTCCTTGGGTACCCACATCGCGACGATGTTGTCGTGGATCTCGTCGTCCGTCGGGATTTCCACCAGCTGTACCGCACCCTTGCCCCAGTCACCAATCGGCTCGACCCACAGGCTCGGGCGGCGGTCGTAGTGAACGCCGTCCAGGTAATGATCGAAATTGCGGTCGCGCTGCAACAGCCCGAAGCCACGGGGCTTGTTGTCCATGAATGCCGACGCGGTGGTGTGCGGCGGATTGTTCAGCGGGCGCCACAGGTGTTCGCCTGCGCCGGTCCAGATGGCAAGGCCGTCGGAGTCGTGCACCTCGGGGCGCCAGTCCACCGCAGTGGATTTCTTGGTCTCGGAATACCAATACATGGACGTGAGCGGCGCGATGCCGAAGCGCCTGATGTCCCGGCGCAGGAACAATATGCTGTCGATATCCATCACGACACCCTTGCCGCGCCGCATGTCGAACTGGAAGGCACCGGTCACGCTGGGGCCATTCAGCAAGGCGTAGACGGTGACCACGTCACTGCCCGGCTTCGGGCGCTCGAAATAGAACTGCGTGAAGTCGGGAAATTCTTCCGGCGCGTTGGGCTCGGCGACGTCGACGGCGATGCCGCGCGCCGACAGTCCATATTGATAGAGCTCGCCGATCGCACGGAAGTAAGAGGCTCCCAGAAACGCCACCCAGTCGTTTTTCTTCCAGTCCAGGTCCCCATCGCGTGCTTCCTGGAAACGGAAGCCGGCAAATCCCGCACCATGCGGCAGTTCGTGCGCCGGACTGTCTTCCGGCATGTCGAAATAACTGTCGTTGTAGGCAATCTCACGCGCAAGCGTGGTGTCGCCCGATTTGTCCAGCAGGAACATCTGCACGGGAATGCGGAAGAACTGGCCCAGATGGAAAAAGGTGATGGGAAATTTACCCGGCCCGTCGGCAAACGGCGCCAGTTCCGGCTTGAAGTGGATTTTCCCGTGTTCTTCGTAATTGATGCGGTCGAGCACCTCTGGCGGCAGCGTCCAGGCAGGGGCGTATTGCCTACTGGCCATCTCGCGTGCCTGCTCGATCAGTGCGTCGAAAGAAAAAGGTTTTGCAGGACTAAAGGAGAGGGACGCCGCGCGGGCGGTGTTTGAATACCCGAGCGCGGTCAAACCAACTGAAGCGGCGGCGGAGGCAAGGAAAGTTCGTCGATCAATCATAAGGCCGTGGTCGCTGTCAAGATCTGCAAAAATCAATACAGTAGCAAACACTTGTGGCTTTCCCCGCCGTCAGACGTAACCCTATGGTTCTGATCGCACCCGGTCTTACTGATCGATGCAGGAATCGCAAAAAGCACAACAGTTACAATTAGATACGCGCAATCGGCTGAGGTTCACGCGTACTCCTTAAAATCGCCGTGTGCGAATTTATGCGCACAGACCATACACAGAGGCTTCGTGATCTCGTCTTCTTCTTTTTTCCGCCTGCCTTTTATTGGCGGACGTCGCAGCCTTAGTGCTGGCGTAATGGTGCTTGGCCTGCTCTGCGCCGGCCAGGCCCACGCGTTCAACTTCTTCGACGTTGCCAAACGTGCGAAGACCTTGTCGGCCGAAGGCTTCAAGCCGGTCAGCAACAACATCCCCAAGGAATTGCGCGACCTCAAGTTCGCGAACTACCAGCAAATCCACGCCAAGCGCGAGAGCTACCTGTGGAACGACGCCAAGCTGCCGTTCCAGCTCGCGTTCAACCATCTGGGCATGAGCTTCGACGAGCCGGTGAAGATCCACGAGATCGACGCCCAAGGCGTTCGCGAGATCAAGTTCGACCCCGCCTTGTTCGACTACGGCAGCGTCAAGCTCGATCCCAACGTGGCGAAGAATCTGGGTGGCTTCGCGGGCTTCCGTCTGCTGACCGCCTTGAACGACCCGTCCAAACGTGACGATGAGCTTGCCTCCTTCCTGGGCGCGAGCTACTTCCGCGTGCTGGGCAAGGGCCAGGTCTATGGTCAGTCGGCGCGTGGTCTGGCGATCGATACCGCAATGGCGACCGGTGAGGAATTCCCGCGTTTCCGCGAGTTCTGGATCGCCCGTCCCGGCAACAAGGAAAAGCACATCGTGGTGTACGCGCTGCTGGATTCGCCGCGCGCCACCGGTGCCTTCCGCTTCACCTTCACGCCGGGTGATGACACGGTTGTCGACGTGAAGTCGCGCATCTATTTGCGCGACCGCGTGGGCAAGCTGGGTATCGCGGCCACTGCCAGCATGTTCCTGTTCGGCTCGAACCAGCCGTCGCCCACGCCCAACTTCCGCCCCGAGCTGCATGACTCCGACGGTCTGGCGATCCATGCCGGCAATGGTGAGTGGATCTGGCGTCCGCTGAACAACCCGCGTCGCCTGGCGACCAGCGGATTCGCGATCGAGAACCCGGCTGGTTTCGGCTTGATGCAACGTGCGCGCGATCCTGGCCGCTACGAGGACATCGAGGACCGCTATGAGCTGCGTCCCAGCCTGTGGATCGTGCCCAAGGGTCAATGGGGCAAGGGCCGCGTCGAACTGGTTGAAATCCCGACCAACGACGAGACCAACGACAACATCGTGACCATGTGGGTACCCGAGACGCAGCCCAAGCCGGGCGAGGCGCTCGATCTCGAATACACCATGTACTGGACGCGCAACGAGCCGAAGTACCACGACCCCAAGGTCGCGTGGGTACAGCAGACGCGTCGTGCACCGGGTGAAATCCGTGGTGCCGACCAGATCCGCCGTCCGGATGACAGCACGGCCTTCTACATCGACTTCGTCGGCCCGGTCTTCAAGGACCTGCCGCAAGACGTGGTGATCGGCTCGAACGTGTCGCACAACGGCAATGCCGACATTCTGGAATCGACCGTGCGTCGCAACCCGGCGACGGGTGGCTGGCGCCTGCTGGTCCGGATCAAGGTAAAAGACGCGACCAAGCCCGCAGAACTGCGCGCGCAATTGCGCAACGGCGACACTATTCTGTCGGAAACCTGGAGCTACCAGTTGCCGGTCAATGAAAACGCCCAATAAGCCTATCAACGCGCCGGCGGAGGTCTATCTTGACCTCCTGCCAATGTCGGGGACGCAGCGCGACGTCCTGCACGATGCCGTGGGCGATACCGCTGAGTCCGACGCCTTCTTGAAAACCCATCGGGTGTTGGCCGGTGCCGATGCAGCGGCCGACAACGGTGACGCTTCCGCGCGCCCCGAGCCCGAAGATCCGGTCTACGCCTCTCAGGCCACACGCCTGAGCATGGGCTTCGGCAATGCCCTGGCCGACGCCGGGGTGTTGCACGAAGATTCTCGTGGTGGCGCCTGCCTGGCGGCCACGCCGCCGCTTGCGCGAACCTCGATGGCGCCCGAGCCCTGGATCACCAACCCGGTGGTGCGGGGCTGGCGGCGCTTCCGTGGAACGGCCCCCAAGCGGCGTTCCATCGATGGCGAATCTCACGTCGAGCCGCGCTGGCGTCGGGCGGGCGAGTCCCGCCGCATGGTGCTGCTGTTCCTGGTGATCGTGCAGACCTGTGTGGCCACCTGGTACATGAAGGCCGTGCTGCCGTATCAGGGCGGGCAGATCCTCGAGGTTGCCATCCTGTTCCTGTTCGCCTTGCTGTTCGGCTGGGTGGGGGCGGGGTTCTGGACTGCCTTGATGGGCTTCCTGCAGCTCATGATGGGCCGCGACAAGTACAGCATCTCGGCATCTGCCGTGGAAGACGCGCCCATCACCCCGGGTGCGCGGACCGCGATCGTCATGCCGATCTGCAACGAAGACGTGGCACGTGTGTTCGCCGGACTGCGGGCGACCTACGAGTCGGTCGCCGCTGCTGGCCAGCTCGATCACTTCGACTTCTTCGTGTTGAGCGACAGCTACAACGCCGACACCTGCGTGGCCGAACATGCCGCGTGGGTCGAGTTGTGCCAGGCGGTCGGTGGCTTCGGTCGCATCTTCTATCGCCGCCGTCGCCGGCGCGTGAAACGCAAGAGCGGCAACATCGATGACTTCTGCCGTCGTTGGGGCAAAGACTATCGCTACATGATCGTGCTCGATGCCGACAGCGTGATGACGGGCGAATGCCTGAAGCGCCTGGTGGTGTTGATGGAAGCCAATCCGGAAGCCGGCATCATCCAGTCGGCGCCGCGTGCGTCCGGCATGGACAGTCTGTATGCACGGTTCCAGCAGTTCGCCACGCGTGTGTACGGACCGCTGTTCACCGCTGGGCTGCATTTCTGGCAACTGGGTGAGTCGCATTATTGGGGTCACAACGCGATCATCCGGCTGGCGCCTTTCATCCAGCATTGCGCGCTCGCGCCTTTGCCGGGCAAGGGGGCATTCGCCGGCGCGATTCTGTCGCATGACTTCGTCGAAGCTGCGCTGATGCGCCGTGCCGGCTGGGGCGTGTGGATTGCCTATGACCTGGACGGCAGCTACGAAGAATTGCCGCCCAATCTGCTGGACGAAGTGCAGCGGGATCAGCGCTGGTGTCAGGGCAACCTGATGAACTTCCGCCTGTTCCTGGTCAACGGCATGCACCCGGTGCACCGGGCAGTGTTCCTGACCGGCGTGATGTCCTACCTGTCGGCGCCGCTGTGGTTCCTGTTCCTGACGCTGTCGACCGCCTTGCTGGGCGTGCACACGCTGATGGAACCGACCTACTTCTCCGAGCCGCGGCAGTTGTTCCCGCTGTGGCCGCAGTGGCATCCGGACAAGGCCATCGTGCTGTTCACGACCACCACCGTGCTTTTGTTCCTGCCGAAGGTACTGAGCGTGCTGCTGATCATCGTGCAGGGTGCGAAGGGCTTCGGCGGGCCGCGCAAGCTGATGACCAGCATGCTGATGGAAGTGCTGTTCTCGATGCTGCTGGCACCGGTGCGCATGTTGTTCCACACCCGTTTTGTGGTGTCGGCCTTCCTGGGCTGGTCGGTGCAGTGGAAATCGCCGGCGCGTGACAATGACCAGACGCCGTGGCGTGAAGCCATCAAGCGCCACGGTCTGCAAAGCCTGCTGGGCCTGCTCTGGGGCATGTTGGTGGCGTGGCTGAACCCGGTCTTCCTGTGGTGGATGGCGCCGATTCTGGTGTCGCTGCTGTTGGCGATTCCGCTGTCGGTGATTTCCAGCTACGTGTCGCTGGGCCGCAAGGCGTTTGATGACAAGCTGCTGCTGATTCCGGAAGAAAGCAATCCGCCGGAGGCACTCGTTGCAACCCAGCGGTACACGGAAGAAAACCGTGCCAAGCGCAAGCCCGGCTTCCTGGATGCCGTGGCTGACCCGGTGATCAACGCGCTGTCGTGCGGCATGGGCACGGCCCGTCACCGCGAGGCAGAACCGGTGGAACGGCATCGTGCAGAGATGGTCGAAGCCGCACTGGAAGCCGGTCCGATCGGCTTGACCGAGCCGCAGCGCGTGAAGCTGCTGAACGATCCGGTGGTCTTGTCCAGGCTGCACAAGCGGGTCTGGATCGAGGGACGTGCACCGGTCTGGCTGCGAGAAAAGCCCGCCGCATAAGGGGGGAGTTTCGGTCTGCTTTCAGACAGGCTGGACGAACGAAAACCGCGTGATCGATACTGTCGATCACGCGGTTTTCTTTTGATAGGTGTCTGGCTTGGCAGGCGTGTTTAAGCCGTCGGAACCGTGCCGCCGTCGATCACGTATTCGGTGCCGGTGACAGTGGCTGACAGCCTGAGGTCAGTCCTTGTGTCCGGCGCTGGATGGATTGCTGAATGGGATGAATTGGATGGAGAAGCACAATGCGCCGACATCGGTTGGCGACGCTGAAAAGTCGGATCTATGCAGGCGGTGCATGCAGCGGCCCGCTTGCTTTTTCGGCATGCCGACCCATTTTTTATGGCTACCGCCGGGTAGCGTGTGACTTGTAAAAAGGTGCTTAAGACGCCGGTCAGCTCGCAGGGTTCCCGCCATTATTTGCAATAACTGGCATCTTTCGGTAAGATGCGCTCATCTTCTGATAGCTACCGATAAGTAGCTTGCATCCCTGGCTGCCTTTCTTGGCGCAGCCCAGCGCGCAGCGTGTAGACAAGCATTGCTGTGCGCTATCCATGCCGACGTCGCTGGTGTCCCCGTCGACCGATTGCCTGCTTTCCAGACAATTTCCTGACGCGGCCGACCCAACTCGCTCGGCGCCCCTTTGACGGCCCTCTGCCGGCCGTCACTCGCGACGCTCATTGCGTTTTCTTGTTTGCCATTCTGGCTTGAGACGTCCATCGTCCAGGCGGATTGCGCATTCCCCATGGTTTCTACCTTGAGGAGGCTGTTTTGTCCCTATCGTCCACCCCCGTACGATTTACGCGTCTGGCCCGTTCGATTCTTGGCGCCAGCGCCTTCGCCGTTGCTGCCAGCTTGGCACCGATCGCCGCCCAGGCAGCCGCGCCCACCTGCGAGCTTGATCGGCCGATTCTGTTCGGCGGCATGAACTGGGAATCCAACCTGATCGTCACCGACATCGAGCGTGCGATTCTGGAAAAAGGCTACGGCTGCAAGACCCGCGTCGAGTCTGGCGAAACGCTGCCGATGCTGGCTGCGCTGCAACGTGGCGACGTCGACGTGAATTCCGAAGTCTGGTTGAACAGCGTGCGCGACCCCTGGGAAAAAGCACTGGCCACCGGCAAGGTCGCCAAGGCCGGCGACCTGTATCCGGGCGGCGAAGGCTGGTTCATTCCGCGCTACGTGGCCGAACGCTTCCCCGAGCTGAAGAAAGCCAGCGACCTGCCTCGTTTCAAGAAGGAATTCGCCGATCCGGAAGAGCCCGGCAAGGGCCGCTTCTACGGCTGCCCGGCAGGGTGGGGCTGCGAAGTGACCAGCACCAATCTGTTCAAGTCGCTGGGTCTGGAAAAAGACTTCGTGCTGTATTCGCCGGGTACCGGCGCAGCACAGAAGGCAGCGTTGACTTCGGCCTACAAGCGCAAGCAGAACATCGCCTTCTACTACTGGTACCCGACCCCGCTGGTGGGCAGCCTGGACCTGGTGAAGCTGGAACTGCCGGCCTACAACGCCGAGGCCCACAACTGCAATACCTCACCGAAGTGCGCCAATCCGAAGCCCAGCGATTATCCGGACAACCCCGTCTTCACCGCGGTCAACACCGACTTCGCGGCCAAGGCGCCCCAGACCGCTGCCTTCCTGGGCAAGGTTGCGATCCCGCGTGAAACCGTCGACAAGCTGCTGGCCTGGTACGACGAGGCTGGTGTCGATAGCGACGAAGCCGCCACCTACTTCCTCAAGCAGTTCCCTGATGTGTGGACTCAGTGGGTCCCGGCCGATGTGGCCGAACGCGTGAAGGCCTCGCTGTAAGCCTTGCGCCCAGGGCTCGGACCTTCGCGGTCCTGCCCTGATCTAGTGAACACGCCACCGCCGCTGCTCAGGCATGCGGGGCGGTCGATGCGGTCCTTTTTCCGGTGAGCAGCGCTTGCACCGGCCGCGTCGAACCTGGGTGGCGATGTTCACATCCACGGAGAAAATAATTATGTTTCCTGAATTCTTTCCTGCCCGGGCAATCCGGCAGGCTATCGATGGTTTTGTCGACCATCTGGTGACCGATTACGCCTCGACCCTCGAGGCGATGGCCCGTCCGCTGCTCAATCTGCTGATCTGGATCGAACAGGTCCTGCGCGACTCGCCCTGGTGGGCGGTCACGCTGGTTGTGATTGCCATCGCCTGGGCGGTCAGCCGCCGCATCGGCTTCAGCATCGCCATGGGCGCACTGCTGTGCGTGATCGGCATGCTCGGCCTGTGGGACGCCGGCATGCAGACGCTGGCCTTGATGATCGTCGCCACGGGTGTGTCGGTGGTGATCGGCATCCCGATGGGCATCCTGATGGCGCGTGTGGACTGGCTGCGTCAGATCATGCTGCCGGTGCTCGACGTGATGCAGACCATGCCGAGCTTCGTGTACCTGATCCCGGTGGTGATGCTGTTCGGCCTGGGCAAGATCCCGGCCATCATTTCCACCGTGATCTACGCCGTCCCGCCGCTGATCCGCCTGACCGACCTGGGCATTCGCCTGGTCGATCGCGAAGTGCTGGAAGCCTCGCGCGCCTTCGGTGCCTCGACGCGCCAGCAACTGTTCGGCGTGCAACTGCCACTGGCCTTGCCGAACATCATGGCCGGTGTGAACCAGACCACGATGATGGCCTTGTCGATGGTGGTGATCGCCTCGATGATCGGCGCCCGCGGTCTGGGACACGAAGTGCTGCTTGGCATCAATCGCCTGGAAGTGGGCCGCGGCCTGATGGCCGGCCTTGGCATCGTTGCACTGGCCGTACTGTTCGACCGCATCACGCAATCCTATGGCCAGCGCCAGCGTGCACGTATTGGAGGTCAGCGATGAGCAAGATCGAAGTTCGCAACATCTACAAGATTTTCGGCCCGCAGCCGAAGAAATGGATGGATGCCGTCAAGGGCGGCATGAGCAAGGAAGAGCTGCTGTCCCGCAGTGGTCACACGCTGGGTCTGCGCGACATTTCGCTGTCGATCGAAGAGGGCAGCATCTTTGTGGTGATGGGCTTGTCGGGTTCAGGCAAGTCGACCTTGATTCGCCACTTCAACCGCCTGATCGAACCGAGTGGCGGACAGATCCTGGTTGACGGTGTGGACGTGGTGTCCTTGTCGCCGCGCGACCTGGAGACCTTCCGTCAGCGCAAGATGAGCATGGTGTTCCAGCGCTTCGGCCTGTTCCCGCATCACACGGTGCTGGAAAACGCAGCCTACGGCCTGGCCGTGCAAGGCGTGGGCCGCGCCGTGCGCGAAGAGAAGGCGCGCCACTGGCTGGATCAGGTGGGTTTGAACGGGTTCGAGGCGCAGTATCCGCACCAGTTGTCGGGCGGCATGCAGCAGCGCGTGGGCCTGGCGCGTGCACTGGCCACCGACGCGGAAATCCTGTTGATGGATGAGGCGTTCTCGGCACTCGACCCGCTGATCCGCCGCGAGATGCAGGACCAGTTGCTGCGCTTGCAGGCCAAGCTGAACAAGACGATTGTGTTCATCACCCACGATCTGGACGAGGCCTTGCGACTGGGCAACCGGATTGCCATCCTTAAAGATGGCGAGCTGATCCAGGAAGGCACGCCCGAAGACATTCTGTTGAACCCGGCCAACGATTATGTGCAAGCCTTCCTGCAGGATGTGAACCGCAGCCGCGTGTTGAACGCCGCACATGCGGTGCGCGACGAGCCGCGCTTCACGCTGACCATGCGTTCGCGTCCGTCGCATGCGCTGGAGCGTCTGCAGAGTTTGAAGTATGACTACGCACCGGTACTGGACGGCAAGCGCCTGGCGGGTGTGTTGACGCTGTCGGCGGTGCAGCAGGCGATCCGCGAGGGTGCACGCGATGTGTCGGCGTATGTGGAAGATATTGCGTCGGTGCCGGCGACGACGGGGCTCGATGAGGTCCTGGGCCGTCTGTTGCGCAGTGATCAGCCTTTGGCGGTGACGGGCGAGCAGGAGGAGTTCATCGGCTGGCTGTCGCGTCGCAAAGTCGTTGAACTGGTCGTTCCGCCGGTGGTGGAGCCGGAGGTTTCTGCAGAGTCGAGCCCTGCTGCTGCGCCTGCGGCTGAGACGGTTTCTTGATACTGGCTCGTTGGTGATGATGGCGGGTCGTCTTTCGGGACGGCCCGTTTTTTTGATGACGACGTCTCGTGCTTTAGCTTGTCGCCGATGCTCGGTGGTGGTGTGTCTTGCTTTTGCCAGTCGCGGGTGGCGGTGGCGCGTCACCTGTCCCGCCGGACTTACGCGTTGGGGCTCCCGCCCCCACGTCGTCCAGAGGGCCAGTCGCCCCGCCCCCGCCACCCACGCCTTCAAACTGTCTTGGTTAAAAGCCAATCTCGCCTTTGGGCGGTACGACATTTCTCACTGCTCGGATGCTGTACATGGCTCCCCTTTTCTGGGGTGCGCAATCCTTGCCTGCCAAGCGGCTGTAGCAGGTGACTTGGCTGGCCAAGTCGCCACGAAGCGGGTCAGCGGCTCACCGCTCGGCCCGTTCATCAGCGGCCTTTTACGCTCCGACACCCAACGAGATCGTCGATCCTCTTGGTGGTGGGGTGACTGGGAAGCGGGTGGCCGCACGTCAGTTGCTGCTGGGCGAGTTCGGGCTTGGCTCAGTCTCGATGCGGTCGTCGGGTTCCGAAGGGCTCAAGCCGGAAGACATAAGCACCAACAGTTTTCTCGCCGCCGTTCGCTAGTGGCGGAGATGATGCGTTGCGCCGTTGTAAGCTCGGGCCTTGTTGAGAGAAAGCTTCGGCTTGGACTTCTGCGGGCGACAAGGCGATTGCAGCTTGAGCTCCTGCAAAGGAGAAGTCACTTCTAGCATCAGTTTCTGCGGGTGAGAAACCACAGCCAGGCTTGAGTTTGTGCAGCAAAGAAGCCGTTTTCGGCCTGAGCTTCGGCAGGCGAGAAACCACTTCCAGGTCAAGCTTCTGCAGGTTGGAAACCACTTCCAGCTTGAGTCTGTGCAGGCAAGAAACCATTTCGGATTTGAGCTTCTGCAGGCGAGAAACCACTTCCAGCTTGGGCGTCTATCGGCGAGAAAACTGTTGGCGCCGACATCTTCCGGCCTGAGTCCTTCGGCACTGGAAACAACGCATCGAGACTGAGCAGAGCCCGAACTCTTCGGCCAGCCGCTGGTGCGCGGCCACCCGCTTCCCAGTCACCCCACCCGTCAAACGGGCGACGATCTTCTAGGTCGCCGAAGCCTAAAAGGCCGCTGAAGAACGGACCGAATCGTGAGCCGTGGAGTCGCTTCGTGGCGATTTGGCCAGCCAATTCACCGCCTACAGCCGGGCTGAAACCCAAGAACTGCGGACGCCAATAAAGGGAAGCCGTGTACAGCACCCGAGCGGTGAGAAATGTCGGATCACCCAAAGGCGGGATCGGCTTTTAACCAGAGAAGGCTTGAAGGCGTGGGTGGTGGGGGCGGGGCGACTGGCCCTCTGGACGACGTGGGGGCGGGAGCCCCAACGCGTAAGTCCGGCGGGACAGGCGACGCGCCACCGCCACCCGCGACTGGCTCTAGAAAGTCACACAGGTCCAAACCGCCCACGACCGACCAAAGAAAACGGCGCGTCGATCCAAAGTCACTACGAGCGACTAAAGAACGACACGCCGTCAGTTCCCTGCACACCAAACGCGTCAATAAGCGCTGGCTTGATCCAGCTGCGCAATCGCCTCGGCATCCAGCGTCAACTTCGTCGCAGCGATCAGATCTTCAACTTGCTCCAGGCTGGTCGCACTCGCAATCGGTGCCGTAATGCTCGGACGCGCAATCAGCCAAGCCAAGGCAACCTGAGCCGGATTCGCATTGAAGCGTGCAGCCACCTCGTCCAGCGCCGCCAAAACCTGCAGACCCTTCGGATTCAGATACTTCAACACCTGCTTGCCACGGGTGCGACCGCCGGCATCCGCCTCGCTTCGGTACTTGCCGCTCAGGAACCCACTGGCCAAGCCCTTCCAGTTGATCACCCCGATACCCTTATCCAACACCAGCGGCTCCAGATCCGTCTCGAAATCCTTGCGCGACATCAGGTGATATTCCGGCTGAAGCGTCTCGTAGCGAGGCAGACCTGTCTTCTCGCTGATCTCGATTGCCGATGCCAAACGCGCGGCGGTGAAGTTCGATGCACCAATTGCGCGCACCTTGCCCGCCTTGATCAAGTCCTGATAGGCGCCAAGCACGTCTTCCTGCGGGACGCTGGGATCGTCTTCGTGGGACTGGTACAGATCGATGTAGTCCGTCTGCAGGCGCGTCAGGGAATCCTCGACGGCGCGGCGGATATAAGCGGGGGCCAGGCCTTTCTTCTCAGGGGAGAGCGCCATGCCGACCTTGGTCGCCAGCACCACGCGTGCGCGATTGCCACGGGCCTTGAACCACTTGCCGATGATGGTCTCGGACTCACCGCCTTGATGACCGGGCACCCAGACCGAATACATGTCGGCGGTGTCGATGAAATTCAGGCCTTGATCGAGCAGCGCGTCCAGCAAGGTGAAGGCGGTGGGCTCGTCGACCGTCCAACCGAGGACGTTGCCGCCGAAGGTCAGCGGGGGCACTTGAATGCCGGAACGTCCGAGTTGACGAAGAGACATGCGAGGACTCCTGTGCGTGATAGCTGGCCGGGGGTGGCCAGACGCACAAGTGTCGCACTTTGGTGGATGCCGCGATGGGGGCACCCACGGGAATATGGTGTGCAGCGGAACAAAAAATCGGCCGCACTAAAAACAAGAGCCTACTGACTCTGCAGCGCGCACCGCCAAAAAGGCGGCGCGCTGCAGGGAGGAGGCTCATCACGCTTGTTCAACGACCGCCCTGAAGGGGGCGAGCTCGCCAAACATCAACCTATCACTGGGTCGATCGGGCTTGTGGCCCTAGGGTTTTAACCCTTGGCTGCTTTTAGGCGCCAGCTTGTTGCAGGCCGTGTGCCTTGGTGCGGCCGATCACACGCAGGAAAGCCTGCTTCGCAACAGCGAAGAGGTCTGCCAGCGGGTTGACCAGGGACGAATTGTTCAGCATTTCTTCGTGTGCCAGGGCACGCTCCAGCTCGTCGGTCAGGCGACCGTCGGCGGGGAAGTTGCGAATCAGGTCTTGCGAAGCGGGCATCGAATAGAGGAAGTGGTTCATGAAGAGCTCCTTGGGTTAACGTTTAGGTGATAACCCTATGATAGGCATCTTCGTGGTGCACTGCAAACTATTTTGGTGCTATTTGCTTAAATCGTGCACCACGTTGCGGCGTAGCTACAAACAACGTGGTGCATCGACGACTTAGGCATTGGCGGTAGAGCGACGTGCGCTGGAACGGGCGATCCAGGCCTTGAATGCACGGGCGATGCCTTGGAAGGGCAGGTCGTCGGCATTGATCTGGTTGCGCACTTCGGCATGGGCCAGCGAGCGCTCCATGTCATCGGTCAGACGGCTGTCTTGGACGAAGGATTGCGGCAGGTAGCCGGCGGCGAAGGGGTAGTTGGCGCTGGAAGCGGGCATTTGGAAACGGGCCATGATGAACTCCGGGTTAACGTCTAGGTGATAACCCTAGGATAACCCTGCTCATCATGGCCCGCAATCTGTGGCGTGTTTTATTGCACCACAGCAACGACCGTTCGTCGGCTGGCGCCGCTTATTCCGCCTTGGGCGGACCGTCGCGGAAACCGCCCGATACGAGGTCGAAGCTGAACAGACGGCATTCCAGTGCACCGTTATAGAGCGGCGTCCGACGCGAGGGATTCAGACGAAGCTTCTTCGGCAAGTCCAGGTCGTTGGTGATCATGTGCATCTTCCAGCCGTTGAACTCACGCTTGAGCGTGGTCGCCCATTCCGGCCACAAGGTGGCGTTCTCGGCCAGTTCCAGGCGCTCGCCGTAAGGCGGGTTGGTGATGATGGCGCCAGCACGCTCGTCGAGCGGGCAGGTGTCGCGGGCGTCGGCGACTTCGAAATACACCGCTTCTTCAGTCAGGCCGGCGCGGTCTGCATTCAGGCGCGCTGCTTCGATGGCGCGCGGATCGATGTCGGCACCGGCCAGGGTGGCCGGCACTTCCTTCAGGATCTTGGCGCGGGCATCTTCCTTCAGGTCGAACCAGCGACGTTCCTGGTGGCCGCGCAAGCGCTCGAAGGCGAACGGACGCGAAATGCCGGGCGGAACACGCAGTGACTTCAGCGCAGCTTCGATCACCAGCGTGCCGCTGCCGCAGAAGGGGTCGAGCAAGGGCGTGGCGGCATCCCAGCCTGCCAGCACCAGCATGCCGGCCGCCAGGTTTTCGCGTAGCGGGGCTTCGCCCTTGTCCAGGCGCCAGCCGCGCTTGAACAGCGACTCGCCGGAGGTATCCAGATAGAGCGTGGCGGTCGATTCCGACAGAAACACGTGCACGCGTGCATCGGGACGCACGGTGTCGATGCTGGGGCGTTCGCCTTCGCGTTCGCGCAGACGATCGCAGATGCCGTCCTTGGCGCGCAGGTTGCAGAACTGCAGGCTTTGCATGGGGCTGCGCACGGCCGAGGTGTCGACGCGCAGCGTCTGCTCGGCGCCGAACCAGCGTTCCCAGGGCGTGGCGCGCGCCAGTGCGTACAGTTCTTCTTCAGAGGTCACGGTTTCCTGGGCGACTTGCGCCAGGATGCGCGTGGCCAGGCGCGAATACAGATTGGCGCGCAAGACGCCATTCCAGTCGGTGCTGAAGTGGGCACCGGCACGGCCGGCGCGGGCGTCGGCAAAGCCCAGGTCACGCAGTTCGCCAGCCAGCGCGTCGTCCAGACCTTGCGGGCAGGGCGCGAAGACCTGGAAGATCTCGGCGCCGGAGGTGTGGCCGTCGACGGTGGTGCGCGCCGGGCTGCCGGCGGGCTTGTCATAGGGGCGACGGGGGATGCGCGGGTCGGCAGTGCCAGCGCTGCGCGCGGGTGCACGTGCGTCGATGGCATCTTCCGCGACTACCGGCGTGCCATTGGCGGCCGATTCTGCGGCGGCTGCGATGGCAGCGGCACGCGCCGCGCTGCGCAAGGCCATGTCGCGCGGACGATCGGTGCGGGCGCGATCGGTACGCGGAGCATCGCCGCCGGGGGCGTCACGGCGAGCGGAGTCACCACGCGGACGGTCGCCGCGGGGATAATCACCACGGGGCGCGTCGCTGCGCGGGCCGGCACTGCGTGCATCGTCGCGACGCGGGACATCACGACGCGGCGGGGCGCCTTCCGCGCGCGGCGGCAGGCTGCGCGGGGCGGCGTTCGGCGATTCGGTCGGGTCTTCGTACTGCGATGCAGCCGGTGCGGGCCGAGTGTCGCGCTCGCCGCCTTGCTCGTCGCGCGCTGCGTACGAGGGCCGGGGCGTGCGGGTCGGTGCATCCGGGCGCGGGCCGCGATCCGGGCGGAAACCGCCTTCCGGACGGGCACTGCGTTCCGGCCGCGCGCCACGCTCGGGACGATCGCCAGCAGGACGATCACCCGCGGGCCGAGCCGGCCTGTCGCCATAGCTGGGCCGATCACCCGCCGGCCGGGCCGGACGTGCACCTGCCGGCTTGTCCCCATAGCTGGGTCGGTCGCCACGCGGCCGATCGCCAGCATCGCGCGGCGGACGGCTCGGGCGATCCGGGCGGCCGGCTGCATCGCCGGATGCGGGACGCGATCCACCCGTGCGGCCAGGCGCTTTGGCCTTGCTGCTTTCGATGTCGGACTGCGCGACACGGCGAGCGCGTGCGCCGCTGCGTGCGCTGGGCGGATCGTCGCGCCGGGCGCCCCGCTTGGCGGGGGCTTGGGGCTTCAACGTAAGGGTCTTCTTGACGGAATCGTCGGACAAAGTAGTGACCTGCCTGGAGTTCAGAAGGGTTTGACGACAGCCAGGATCACCGCTGCAAGCAGCAACAGAACCGGGACTTCGTTGAACCATCGATAAAACACGTGCGAGCGCACATTGCGGCCCGCTTCGAACTTGCGCAGCAACACACCACAGGCGTGGTGGTAGCCGATGATCAGTACGACAACGCCCAGCTTGGCATGCAGCCAGCCGTTGCCCGGACCTTTGCCGATGCCATAGCCCAGGAACAGCCACAGGCCAAGAATCAGCGCCGGCAGGGCGAGAATGCTCATGAAGCGATACAGCTTGCGCGCCATGCGCAGCAATCGGGTGGTGACCGCCGGGTCATTGTCCTGCGCGAGGTTCACGAAGATCCGCGGCAGGTAGAACAGTCCGGCAAACCACGACGCCACGAAAACGATGTGCAAAGCCTTTACCCAGAGCATCCGCCCGTCCTGTAAATATAGATAAGAAAAACTGCTTGAAAAAGAACGGCGCCCGGACTTCCACGTTCGCCTCGGGCACCTGCGTGCGGGACGTGCTCAGCCGCGTTGCTGGCCTTCGCCGTCCAGTACCCACTTCAGCGTGGTCAGGCCTTCCAGGCCCACCGGGCCCCGTGCGTGCAACTTGTTGGTCGAGATGCCGATCTCGGCACCCAGACCGTATTCGAAACCGTCGGCAAAGCAGGTCGGCAGGTTCACCAGCACCGAGGCCGAGTCGACTTCGCGCTGGAAGCGGCGGGCGTGGGTGACGCTGTCGGTGACGATCGAATCGGTGTGGTGCGAGCCGTAGGTCTCGATGTGGTCGATGGCCTGGTCCAGGTCGTCCACCACCTTGATCGCCAGGATCGGCGCGGCATATTCGGTATACCAGTCTTCTTCCGTGGCGACGGCGGCATCGGGCAGCAGCGCACGTGTGCGCTCGCAGCCGCGCAGTTCCACGTCACGCGCTCGCAGGTCGGCAGCCAGGCGCGGCAGCAGATCAGCGGCGACCGACTGATGCACCAGCAGCGTTTCCATCGCGCCGCAGATGCCAAAACGATAGGTCTTGGCGTTCAGTGCAATGGTGTGCGCCTGCACAAGGTCTGCTGCGCTGTCCACATAGACATGGCAGTTGCCATCCAGGTGCTTGATCAGCGGCACGCGGGCTTCTTCGGTCAGGCGCGCGATCAGCCTTTTGCCGCCACGCGGCACGATGACGTCCACGTATTCGGTTGCGGTCACCAGGGCGCCGACGGCAGCGCGATCGGTGGTCTCGATGACCTGGATAGCGTCGCTCGGCAGGCCGGCTTCTTCCAGGCCCGCACGAATCACCGCGCCGAGCGCCATGTTCGACTCGATTGCCTCGGATCCGCCACGCAAGATGGTGGCGTTGCCCGACTTCAGGCACAAGGCGGCAGCGTCGATGGTCACGTTGGGACGCGATTCATAGATGATGCCGATCACGCCAAGCGGCACGCGCATGCGGCCGACCCGCATGCCGTTGGGGCGAACCTTCACTTCGGTGATCTCGCCGATCGGGTCTGCCATACCGGCGATCTGCGTCAGCCCTTCGATCATGCGCGACAAGGCCTTGTCGTCGAGTTTCAGGCGGTCCAGCATCGCCGGCTCCAGCCCATTGTCGCGTGCACGAGCCAGGTCCTTCGCATTGGCGGCCACCAGGGCATTACGGTTGGCCTGCAGGCCGCGTGCAATGGCGCGCAGCGCGCCCGACTTGGCGGCATCATCGGCCCGGGCAATGGCGCGCGATGCAGCACGTGCACGCGTACCCAGCTGCGTCATGTATTCGGAGATGTCGAGAGGTTTCATGGTCGTCGGCAGACGGGTCTATATATACAGTCGGAGGGTGGCGGAAAGGGCATCCGGTTGGATCGCCAGGCCGGACGTTTGCCGGTTCTAAACGGCGCTCGAAGCAGCCAGTCCAAGCGCCGAGTGTAAGCGCTTTGCGAAAAAAGCCGTTCAGGCTGCCGGGCGCGGTGGTCGGCGTGGCGCTTGGCGCGCCGGGCGAGCTGCCAGGCGCAATGCCAGGCGGGTGATCTCGTGCCAAGGGTCGGCCAGGCGCCCGGCGACCGGCAAGCCCTTGATCATCTTGTCGACTTCATGGGCATGCCGCACGGCAGCCGGCCAGGCAGTCGGCGCCACCCGATCGAGCACTTGTTCGGCCAGGCGTTCGCGCGGTCCGAAAAAACGCAGGCTGCGCATCAGCGCGCTCAGGTTCTGGCCCTGGGCACGCGCTTCGGCCAGGCGCGCCAGCAGGCGAATTTCTTCGCCGACGGCCCACAAGACCAGGGGGAGGGCTTCGCCTTCGGCCCGCAAGCCGTCCAGCGTACGAACCACTCGTGTCGCGTCGCCGGCCAGCATGGCGTCGCGCAAGGTGAATACGTCGTAGCGCGCCACGTTGGCCACCGCATCCTGCACCTGTTCCAGGCTCAATTCGCCTTCCGGGTACAAGAGGCCCAGCTTCTGGATTTCCTGGTGGGCAGCCAACAGATTGCCTTCCACCCGTTCCGCCATCCACTGCAGCACGGGTCCGCGGGCGCGCTGCTGCTGGGCGGCCAGACGCAGGCCGATCCAGTCCGGCAGCGCATTGCGGTCGATGGTCGGTACCTCGACGATGACGCCGTGCGCCGCCAGCGCGGTGAACCAGGGGGTTGCGCGACCCGTCTTGTCGATGCGCGGCAGCATCACCAGGGTGATGCAGTCGGCGCTGCCCGGCGGCTGATTGCCGCATTCCGCTGCCAGCCGTGCGATGACTTCGCCACCCGCCTTGCCGGGTTTGCCGCCCGGCAGCTTGAGTTCCAGAATGCGCCGTTCACCGAACAGCGACATCGACTGGGTGCCGGCCAATACCGTCGTCCAGTCGGTGCGCGCGTCGGCCACCACCACTTCGCGTTCCAGATGGCCTGCTGCGCGCGCCGCTGCCCGCAGCGCGTCCATGGCCTCGATGACCAGCAGCGCCTCGTCGCCGGTGACGGTATACAGCGACGACAAGGGCTCGCCCGGTTTGAGCCGGGCAGCCAGTTGTTCCGCGCGCAGTGACACACCCATGGATCAGCGGCCCTGGGCTTCCAGGCGACGCATGATCTGCTGCACCAGGTCGGCCTGCATTTCGCGGTAGATCAGACGCTCTTCCGCTTCCTTGGCCATCAAGGCGCTGTCGTTGAACGAGATTTCGCGACGCAGGCTGATCTCGGTCGGCGGCATGAACTCGCGGCCCTTGCCATCGTGCACGCGGAACACCACGCGATAGATCAGCTCGTAGTCGCGCACGCGGCCCTGACCATCCAGCGTCAGGATGATTTTCTGCCGGTCCTCGCTCATCATCTGGAACTGCGCTTCCGCTTCCTGCGGACGATCGACGACTTCCGTGCTGGAGGTGTAGCGGATATTGCGCCGCAGGTTTGCACCCAGCTCGTTGTTACCTGAGAAACCCAGGTAGATCGTCTTGTAGGGCAGGGTGGCCTGGCCACGCAGCGCGAAGCCGCAACCGGCCAGGCCGGCCGTCAGGCCAAGCGCCAGCGCGGCGCGCAATACCGTGCGCCGTGCCGGGTTCATCTCGAAACGATTGACCATCATCCCACCACGTTGACGAGTTTGCCGGCCACCACGATAACGCGCTTGGGCGGGCGGCCTTCCAGGAATTTCTCGACCGCTTCATGCGCACGCGCAGCAGCTTCGATGGCATCTTTATCGGCGCTGGCAGGCACCGTGACCGAGCCGCGCATCTTGCCGTTGACCTGCAGCACCAGTTCGATTTCGTCCTGCACCAGCGCAGCCTCGTCGACCTGCGGCCAGGGTGCATCGATCAGGTCGCCGATGCGCGTACCGAAGCCAAGTTCCTGCCACAGCGCGTGCGTGATGTGCGGGGCGCCGGGGTACAGGGCGCGCAGCAAAATGCCGGTGCCTTCGCGCAGGGCGGCGCGGTCGGCGGGCGAATCCGTCAGCACGGCGTCGTCCAGCGCGTTCAGCAGCTTCATGGTGCCGGACACCACGGTGTTGTATTGCAGGCGGTCGTAATCGTGGCCCACCGTGCGCAACAGCAGGTGGATTTCGCGACGCAGGCGCGCGCCGGCCGGGCTGATGCCGCCGAAGTCTTCACCAGCGTCGCGAATCGTGTCGGCCTGGCGGACCGCAAAGGCCCACACGCGGCGCAGGTAACGCGCCGTGCCTTCGGCACCGGTATCGGACCAGGCTGCGCTCTGGTCCGGGGGACCGGCGAACATGGTGAACAGGCGTGCCGTGTCGGCGCCGAAGCGGCTGATGATGTCGCCCGGTTCGACCACGTTGTTCTTGGACTTGGACATCTTTTCGATGCCGCCCATCTGCACGGGCAGGCCGTCGGCGCGCGCAGTGGCGCTGACGGGCGCACCGCGCTCGTCGTGCGTGACCTCGACTTCGTTCGGATAGAACCAGCGCTTCTTGCCGTTGGGTTCTTCGCGGAAGTAGGACTCGTTCAGCAACATGCCCTGGGTGAAGAGCTTGGTGAACGGTTCGCCGTAGTTCACCAGGCCGATGTCGCGCATGGCCTTGGTCCAGAAGCGTGCGTACAGCAGGTGCAGCACGGCGTGCTCGATGCCGCCGATGTACTGGTCCATGGGTGACCAGTAGTCGTTGCGTGCATCGACCATCGCGCCGTGGCTGTCCGGGCAGGTGTAGCGCATGTAATACCAGGCCGAATCCACGAAGGTGTCCATGGTGTCGGTCTCGCGCTTGGCGGGCTTGCCGCAGTGCGGGCAGGCGACGTTCAGGAACGCGTCGTCCTTGTTCAGCGGGTTGCCGCTGCCGTCCGGAATCAGGTGTTCCGGCAGGATCACGGGCAGGTCTTTTTCCGGCACCGGCACGTCGCCGCAATCGGCGCAGTGGATGATCGGGATCGGTGTGCCCCAGTAGCGCTGGCGGCTCACGCCCCAGTCGCGCAGGCGCCAGGTGGTCTTCTTCTCGCCGAGTTCCTTGACCTCGATGGCAGCCGCAATCGCGTCCACGGCCGCGGCAAACGACAGACCGGTGTACTCGCCGGAGTTCACCAGCACGCCGCGCTGCTTGTCGCCGTACCACTCCTGCCATTGCTGGTCGTTGTAGTCCAGGCCCTCAACGGCCACGACCTGCTTGATATCCAGGCCGTACTTGCGGGCGAAGGCGAAGTCGCGTTCGTCGTGGGCAGGCACGCCCATTACCGCGCCGTCGCCGTAACCCATCAGCACATAGTTGCCGACCCACACCGGCACTTGTGCGCCGGTCAGCGGGTGGGTCACGAAGAAGCCGGTGGGCTTGCCTTCCTTCTCCTTGGTGGCCATTTCGGCTTCCGACGTGCCGCCTTGCGCGCATTCCTCGATGAACGCGGCCAATGCCGGGTTCGTCGCGGCAGCCAGCGTCGCGATGGGGTGCTCGGGTGCCACGGCGCAGAAGGTCACGCCCATGATGGTGTCCGCACGGGTGGTGAAGACGAACATCTTGCCGTCCTGCACCAGCTTGCCGTCGGCGTCGCGGATGTCATGCGGGAAGGCAAAGCGCACGCCCATGCTCTTGCCGATCCAGTGTTCCTGCATCAGGCGCACGCGCTCGGGCCAGCCGTGCAGGTAGCCCGGGGCGGCCGGGTCGGACACGTTGTCCAGCAGTTCGTCGGCGTATTGGGTGATCGCCAGGTAGTAGCCCGGGATCTCGCGCTTTTCGACCACCGCGCCAGAGCGCCAGCCACGGCCGTCGATGACCTGCTCGTTGGCGAGCACGGTCTGGTCGATCGGGTCCCAGTTGACGACCTGCGTCTTCTTGTAGGCAATGCCCTTTTCAAGCATCTTCAGGAAGAACCACTGGTTCCACTTGTAGTACTCGGGGTCGCAGGTGGCGATCTCGCGCGACCAGTCGATCGACAGACCCAGCGGCTGCATCTGCGCCTTCATGTCGGCGATGTTCTGGCGCGTCCACTTGGCGGGCGCAATGCCCTTGTCCATGGCGGCGTTCTCGGCCGGCAGGCCGAAGGCGTCCCAGCCCATGGGCATCAGCACGTTGTGGCCGGTCATCCGCAGATAACGCGCCATCATGTCGTTGATGGTGTAGTTGCGCACGTGGCCCATGTGCAGCTTGCCGCTGGGGTAGGGCAGCATCGAGCAGGCGTAGAACTTGGGCTTTTCAGAGCCATCCGGACGCTTGGCGTGCTCGGTGGTCAGCGTGGCGTTGGTGGCGTTCCAGTGTTCCTGGGCGGCCGATTCAACCTCGGCGGGGTGGTAGCGTTCCTGCATGGTTTCCGGGGACTGGGGTGCGATCAAGGAAAAGCATCCATCCCGAGCACAATCAGCCGGGACGCGAGGCGCGGGCGCGGCCCCCGGAGAAAAACATCACGAGTAGGCCGCGCGACCTAACCCGGCATTATAGGGCCGAGCTCAACCCTGCGGCGGCTGACCGTTGGCAGCCGTCACGCCGCCATCGACCGGCAGGTTCACGCCAGTGACATATCGGGCGTCCTCGCTGGCCAGGAAGGCGATCGGGCCGGCGATGTCTTCCGGCGTCGCGGGGCCCCACAGCGGCGTGCGCTGCTTGAAGCTTTCCATCAGTTCCGGCTTGTCCAGCATGTCCTGCGTCATGTCGGTGATGGTCATGCTGGGGCAGACCGCATTGACGCGAACGCCCTGGCGGCCATAGTCCAACGCAATCGATCGCGTGAAATTGGTGACGGCACCCTTGGCTGCGTTGTACAGGCTGGAGTTCCAGTCGCCGCCCATGCCGGACACCGACGAGACATTCACGATGTTGCCCTTGCTCTTGATCAGGTGCGGCATGGCGGCGCGGCACATGAAGAAGATGCTGTCCACGTCGTTGGACATGACCTTGCGCCAGTCTTCCGCGGTGGACTCGGTGATGGTGCTGCCGGCGAACACGCCAGCTGCGTTGACCACCACATCGATGGTGCCGAAGGTCGTCAGCGTCGCGGCGATCAAGGCATTGACTTCGATTTCCTGCGACACGTCGGCCACGTGCACCAGCGTGCGCTCGGTGGGCAGGCTGGCTGCAATCTTGTCCAGCTTGTCCTTGGTTCGCCCCACCAGTACCACTTTGGCGCCTTCATCGGAGAAACGGCGTGCTGCTCCTTCGCCAATGCCCGATCCTGCGCCGGTGACGATGACGGTCTTGTCTGCAAATCGGCTCATGTGTGAACACTCCTGCTTGGTTTGGCCGCGGCGGCAAGGCATCACGTCGCGCGGCAGAGGGTTTACCCGGGCGCAAGAGCTGTTCCTGTGTTGACTGCGCGTGGTCTTGGGAGAGCTGGCGGGGCGCATGGGCAGGCGCGCCGGCCCTCGGACACGGATAAGGCAGGCAGGACAAGCATGCGCAGGGCGGCGACGGTCGGCAGGTCGCCAAGTGCTAGACTGCCCGGCGCTATCCCTGTCCTTTTTGCTGGTCTCGCCAATGTCTCTGCTTGCCAATCTGAACCCCCCGCAACTCGAAGCCGTCACGCTGGAGCCGCGCCACGCGCTGGTGCTGGCCGGGGCCGGGAGCGGCAAGACACGGGTGTTGACCACGCGCATGGCCTGGCTGATCCAGACCGGGCGTGCCAGCCCGCACAGCCTGTTGGCGGTGACCTTCACCAACAAGGCCGCGCGCGAAATGCTGACGCGCATGTCGTCCATGCTGCCGATCAACACGCGCGGCATGTGGATCGGCACCTTCCACGGGCTTTGCAATCGTCTGCTGCGCGCGCATCACCGCGATGCCGGCCTGCCGCAGACCTTCCAGATCCTGGATACGGCCGACCAGTTGGCGTCGATCAAGCGCATGCTGAAAGCGGCCAACGTGGACGACGAGAAGTATCCGCCCAAGCAGCTGCAGCACTTCATCAGCGGCAACAAGGAAGCCGGGCTTCGTGCCGCTGACGTGGAAGCACACGATGCCTTCACGCGCCGCATGGTCGAGCTCTACGACCTGTACGACGCGCAATGCCAGCGCGAAGGCGTGGTCGATTTCTCGGAACTGCTGCTGCGTTCCTACGAACTGCTGTCCCGCAATGCGCCGATCCGCGAGCATTACCAGCGACGCTTCCGCCACATCCTGGTAGACGAGTTTCAGGATACGAATACGCTGCAATACCGATGGTTGAAGCTGCTGGCCGGTGGCGGCGCGGCTGTCTTTGCGGTGGGTGACGACGACCAGTCGATCTATGCCTTCCGCGGTGCCAACGTGGGCAACATGGCCGAGTTCGAAACCGAATTTGCCCACGGCGCCGTGATCAAGCTGGAGCAGAACTATCGCTCGCATGGTCACATCCTGGACACCGCCAACGCCTTGATCTCGAACAACGGCAGCCGCCTGGGCAAGAACCTGTGGACCGACCAAGGCCATGGCGAACCGATCCGTGTGTACGAGGCCGGTTCGGACAACCAGGAAGCCCAGTTCATCATGGAAGAGATCCGCTCGCTGATCGGCGAAGGCCGGCTGCGCAGCGACATCGCCATCTTGTACCGCAGCAATGCGCAGTCACGGGTGGTCGAGCACACCCTATTCTCTGCCGGCATTCCCTACAAGGTCTACGGCGGCCTGCGCTTCTTCGAGCGCCAGGAAATCAAGCATGCGCTGGCCTACCTGCGGCTGATGGAAAATCCGCATGACGACACCGCGTGGATGCGAGTCGCCAATTTCCCGGTGCGCGGCATCGGTGCGCGCACGCTGGAACAACAGGCCGACCTGGCCCGCGAACTGGGCGGCAGCCTGTATTCCGCCGTGGCGCGTGTGCCCGGCCGCGGCGGCAGCGCAGTGGTGCGTTTCTCGATGCTGATCGACCAGATGCGCTTCGAGACGCAGAATCTGCCGCTGCACGAAGTGGTGGAACACGTGATCGAGGCCAGTGGCCTGATCGCGCATTACCAGGGCGAAAAGGAAGGCGCGGAACGCGTCGAGAACTTGCGCGAACTGGTCAATGCCGCCGCGGCGTTTGCATCGGAAGCGGGTTTCTTGCGCGACACCGAGCGCCAGGACGGCGTGATCGAAGGTAGTGGGATTGAACGCCCGCTTGAAGGCGTCCCCTTCGGCTTCGACGCTGCGGGTCTGGACGTGGTCCCCGGCGGTTCGGAAGGGCTTGCCGACCCCGAGGCCGACCCGGCTGCCTTGCCGGCCGACCTGACCCAGGACATTCCGTCGCCGCTGGCGGGATTCCTGTCGCATGCCGCGCTGGAAGCCGGCGACAACCAGGCCAGCGCAGGTCAAGACGCCGTGCAGCTGATGACGGTGCATGCGGCCAAGGGCCTGGAATTCGACGCGGTGTTCATCACCGGTCTGGAAGAAGGCCTGTTCCCGCACGAAAACAGCATTCTTGAACAGTCAGGCCTGGAAGAAGAGCGCCGCCTGATGTATGTGGCGATCACGCGTGCGCGCCAGCGCCTGTACATGAGCTTCTCGCAGACGCGCATGCTGCATGGCCAGACGCGTTATCACATGCGTTCGCGCTTCCTGGCCGAGATGCCGGAAGAGGCGCTGAAGTGGCTGACCCCCAAGGCCGGACGGGTCTCGGAAGCCGGCCCTGCCTGGGCCTCGGCGGCCTGGCGCGACGATGGCAAGGCGGCGCCGGAAGGCGGCCCGGGTTATCACAACCGCAGCCGCGAGCAGGGCTATTTCGGCTCGTCGCAGGGTTATTCCAGCAGCCGTACCGGCCCGGCTGGGGTGACGGTCGACGGTGTCATGTTCAAGGTCGGCCAGAGCGTGGCGCACGCGCGCTTCGGCGAGGGCGTGATCATGTCGCTGACGGGCAGTGGTACGGACGCACAGGTGCAGGTTCGCTTTGCGGATGCAGGTACCAAGACGCTGGCGCTGTCGATGGCGAAGCTCACGGCGGTGTGAAGACCGGGGCGGGTTGCTCCAAATCGATATCAACAAGGGGCGCCCTCGGCGCTCTTTGTCGTTATGGGTGGCACATTCGGCAGCAGTCTCTGATTGTGACGCACGTCACACCCGCCGGGAATTCGTACGGATAATTGACGGTGTCTCTGGAACGCCCAGCATGGATTTGTGACTGAGACTCATCTACGTGATTCTGAATGTCGCATTGCGCGACATCGCACATCAATCTTGTGCATCTCGGACAACTTTCCGTGATGTTCCGCTCATCCGTGACTCCGGAATTGTCTTCGCCATGGCTGCCACGCTTGCTCAACAGACCGCAATTGCGAGTCTTTATACCGCCCTGTTCAACCGGGCCCCCGATGCCGCCGGGTTTGACTTCTGGACCCAAGCCCTTGTCAGCGGCGCATCGCTTTCGAGTCTCACCGGCACCTTCCTGAACAGCCCGGAATCGACCGCCATTTATCCATCGTCGCAGACCGCCTCGCAATTCGTGACGACCTTCTACCAGACGGTGTTCGGGCGCGCACCGGACACGGGAGGCCTGGCATTCTGGACCAGTGTGCTCGATGTTGCAGGCGGCGTGGGCTCGGTCGCGGGCAGATCGCTGCTGGTATCGAAGATCGTCGAGATCGTCAGCACGCCGCTTGCCGCAAAGCCCGCCGACCTGAGCGATGTGCAATACGCCGAGACGGTGAAGGACCGTACGACCTTTGCCAAGAAGATCGAGGTCGGCATCGACTTCGCGGTGAACCTGAAGAGCAATGACCTCGCGGCGGCGAAGCAGGCCTTGGTGAATGTGACAGCACCAATACAGCCGCCGACCACACCCCCCGGACCGGCTCCCGCAGAACCCACGGTGCATGCCTTGACGATCGGCGTGGACACCTTGGTCGCGGGCGCCATCGACAACACCTTCGACGCCAGGCAAATCAACGGTGCGGACACCTTGAACGCCGGCGATTCGCTCGACGGTGGCGCCGGCACTGACACGTTGAACGTGACGCTGAGCGCAGGTGGCGGGGTGGCTGCCACGCTTGCGCGCATCGAAATCGTGAATCTCACGGCACGCGGCGCCAACGTCTTCCTGGATCTGGCGACGCTCACGGATCTGACGCAGGCGAATATCGTCGGCAGCGGCGATCTCTCGCAAGCCCAGTTGAAAAACGTCGGCAATGCCGTCTTGTCGGTCGCCAATCAGCGCGCCGAGGCCGGCTTCACCGGCTCGACGGCGACGGAACTGAAGCTGAAGTTGGACAACGTCGGCTTGGGAGGGAGCCCTACCCGGGTGACGCTTGGCACCGTGGCCACCACGCTCGATATCGTGTCGAGCAGCGCGAATGTTGAACTGGCCCGGGGTGGCGGCACCGGGGCTATCACCCAGGTAAACGTCGAGGCCACCGGCGCGAACGCGCTTACGCTGTCGGCGGAAGACGCCGCCACGGTGACCAAGCTGGTGGTGACGGGCGAGGGCTCGGTCGATTTCTCGGGCCGCGGCATGGCGGTGCTGCAAAGCTTCACTGCTGGCGCCGGTGGCGGGACGCTGCTTGCCAATGGTGGCAGCATCAGATCGCTGGTTGGTGGCGCGGGCAAGGACGTGATCACGCTGGACACCAATGCTCTGTCGGCCGACGCCAGCATCAGCCTGGGCGCGGGCAACGATAGCCTCAGCTTGGGGCTCGGCCCGCATGCGGATGCCGAGATCGATGGCGGTGAGGGCACCGACTCGCTGAACATTGCGGTGGCTTCCAGCACGGCGTCCACGCCCAGGTTGAACAGCATCGAAATCGTGACCGTCAGCTCGGGCGCGGATGGTTCCACCGTCGATCTCTCGGCCGCGTCGGGTGTCACGCAAGCAGGCTTTGCGAACAGCACCGGCAGCGGCACCATCCTCAGGGTCGGTGACGCCGCCATGGTGGTGGCGAACCAGAGCGCAACTGCCAACTTCTTCGGGTCCACGGCGCAGGTGGTCTCGCTGAAGCTGGATACCATCGGCAACCTGACTACCCTGGGCACGGTGAATTTCGGGTCAGCCGGCGATGCCCCGTCGGCAAGCTCGTACCAACTCGTGGCGAACAACGCGAACGTCAATCTCATGGGCGACGGCACGAACCTGAGCGTCGAGGTAAGCGCGACTGGCTGGAACACGCTGAATCTATGGGGCACAGGCAATGCCAAGGTGACCCGCCTGACCGTGAGCGGCACAGGCACGGTCGATTTCACGAAGCAGGCGCTGTCCGGGCTCACGACGGTCAACGCCGACACCGCAACCGGCAACGTCTGGCTCACGAGCAACAACACGGCGGTTGGTGTGCAGGAGATCGTCACCGGCAGCGGCGCCGACATCATCACTGCCAACGGTGCAAGCATCAAGACGCTGGACACGGGCGCGGGCAACGACATCGTCACGCTGAATACAGGCGCCTTGACGGCGGCTGCCAGGATCAAGCTGGGTGCTGGCGATGACGCCCTGAACCTGAATGTGGACCCGAGCAACGACGTGGACATCGACGGCGGCGACGGCAAGGACACCCTCAATGTCTGGCTCTCGGCTACCACGCGGCCAAATCTCAAGCTTGCCAACATCGAAACTGTGATCGTCACGGCCTTTGTGGGGGGCGCAGGGCTCGACGTGACCGGGTCGGGAGCGACGACGGTGGGCTTGGCTGCGGGCAGTGGGCTCAATACTCGCAACGTCATCAGCGGCGTGGGCGACGCGGCCCTGTCAGTGACCGAACGAAATGGCTATAGCGGTTTCACCGGCTCTACGGCGACGTCCTTGTCAGTGAATTTGACCCAGGTGGGTTCTGCGAGCCACATGAGCAGTGTCGACCTGGGGTCTGCGGTGGCCACGACCTACAACATTGTGGCGGACAACGCCCACACTACGCTTTCTGGCCTGGCTGCAGATGCCCATGTGAAAGTTGCCGCCACCGGGGTGAACCGGCTTGGTATTGGCAACGACGCACCCGGCAACATCAGCAGCATCGAGGTCACCGGCGACGGATCGGTCAACTTCAGTGAGGGTTTCTCGCTGACAGGGCTGCGCAGCTTCAAGAGCGGCAATGGAAGCGTGACTCTGGGCACCGATGTTGCCGCAGTCGGCGTACTGGACATCGCTACCGGCAGCGGGGCGGACACCATCGGCGCCAACGGCGAAAGCATCAAGACGCTGAGCACCGGCGCGGGCAATGACTTTGTCCTCATCATCACCAGAGCCTTGGCCGGCGGGAGCATCGACCTCGGTGACGGCGACGATTTTCTGATGATGGGAACGGGCTTCGTACCGGGCTCGACGATCAATGGCGGCGCCGGGCGTGACAGCGTGACGATCTGGGACACGTCACCGAGTTACGACGCCATCAACGCCATGATCGACATTGAAGTACTGGTGATTTCCAGCGGCCCAACCGTTCTCGACATCGGGGCCATCACGAACGGGATCAACGGTTTCGTGGTCAATACCGGGGGAACGACAAGCTTCACCAACGCGAACAGTGCATCTACGTTCAGCATCACCCAGGCCAGCGACGTGGTGGCGGTGAACATCAGCAACGCGAGTCAGCAGACCGCGACCAGCATCACGCTGTTCGAGACGCTGTTGAACGCATCGACACCTGCCGTCAGGACGCTCGGAACCCTGACGCTGACGGGGGCCACGGAGGTCTCCCTGACGTCGGCGGGACCCAGTACCAACACCAATGTCATCACCACGCTGGGCAACGTCGATAACTCGGTGATCACCATCAAGGGCACTGCTGCCTTGACGATCACAAACGCGCTGGCCGGCACCAATGCGGGCAGCAAAGTGGATGCAAGCGCCTTGACGGGCAAACTGAGCGTCACGGGTTCCGGACAGGACGACGTCATCATCGGCGGAACGGGCAACGACACCATCGATGGCGGCGGCGGTGCCGATACCCTGACGGGCGGCGCCGGTGCCGATACGTTCACGTTCAAAGGCGCCGTGGGCGCAAATGCGAGCGGGCCTGTCTTCGGGGTAGCCGATGTGATTACCGATTTTCTGGTTGGCACCGACAAGCTCCGGTTCTCGGACGTGAGCGCCGTGGCATCGGGACAGCAGGCTGCAGTTCAGGCCGCGGTGACGCCGCTTGCCGCGGGCGCGAGCGACCTGCAGATCGCACAAGCAATGGCTGCTGCCAACGCCACCAATCAGGGCGTTGCATTCGCGGTGTTTGGCGGTAACACATATGTGCTGTTCGAAGCTGCCGGCGGTGCCACGGGCACCGCGAGCGATGACGTGTTCATCAAGTTGGCAGGGCTGACGAACCTGCCAACGTTTGCCGCAGACGTGCTGGCTTGACAGAACGGGGGCTCGGCCCGGTTCCGAGCTTCCTGATTCGGCCAAGGCAATCACCCCGCGCTTACCGCAAGCCGCGCGATGACCTCCATTCGCTGGGCAGCACACCAAAGTTCGCGCGGAAGGCCTTGCCGAAGTGGCTGAGGTTGTCGTAACCCACGTCGTAGGCGACGGCGGTGACGCTGTCGCCTTGGCTCAGGCGCTGCGCCGCCTGTTGCAGGCGCAATTTGCGCAATTGCGTGTGCACCGATGTGCCACAACACTCGCGAAAGCCCGCCTGAAGTTTTTTCTCGGACAGACCGACCGCCTGCGCAAGCCGCGCCGCCGGCCAGTCCTCAAAATAGCGCGCCTCCAGCAAGGCCAGTGCACGCGCCAGCCGATCATGCTCGATCGGGCTCAGCACCGACACCGATTGCGGCATGGCCAGCAATTCCACCACCCGCGCCAGCAGTTCCTGCGTCCGCCCGCGACGCCACAGGGCCAGCGCCGATGGGTCGCTCAGGGGCGCAGACGACAAGGATTGCGCCAGCTGCAGCATTTCATGGCTGGCGCTGCAGGACACCACTAGGCTTTGGCTGTCCGGTATCCGTGCGCCCTTGGCGAAGCGCTCATACAAGCGCTGCGCAACCGGGAAGGTCGTGACGCGTTGCAGCGCGTCGGCCGACAGGCGCAGGTCGACGATGTGAACCTCATGCCGGGCCGGCACGCGGATCTGGCTGTCGAGCCGATCGGAGTATTGCGACAAGACCAGTGAACCCGCACGTGGATGGCAGGTGGGGCCATCATCGAGCGCGATCTGCGAGGTGCCTGCCAGCAGCACCTGGATACCGAAGACCTGCGCGCCCGGCGAGGGCAGGGTCAGTTCCTGGTCCGGGCAGCCACGCAAGACCACCAGGCTGATGCCTTCCTCGACCTTCGCCAGCACGGCGATGGTTTTCTCCCAATCCGGCGTAACCGGCACGGTGGGCAGCGTGGTGCGCCACCACTCATGTGGCTGGCGCGGGCGCGCGGAGGAGAGTGAGGAGTGAGCCAGGTCGGACATGAGCGAGTGGCGGGTCCCGATGGGAAAGTAAGTGGGTGGTCAGACGGCGGGCTGAAACGAAACGCGAGGATGACTGTAAACCTGCCCGGTGCAAGGGCCAGGGACTGTCGCAAGGCCGCAAGATCGTCAAACTCGGCCGAAAAATCGTCAGCCCAGGCCTTGAAATCCCTTGATACTGGCGCTGCTTTACAGATTGATAATAATTCTCGTTCGAGTTTACAGGATTGGGGCCGAGGCACGCATGATTCCACGTTCAACCGCTTTGGCAACTGCCATCGCCATCGCTTTCCCGCTGACAGGTCTGGCACAACAGTCCAATCCTGCCGATGGCCCGGCCCGCCTCCCCGCCATCGAGGTCCAGGGCAACACCCCGCCCGTGTTGTCGGACCCGGTCGAGCGTGGATATGCCGCGACGCGTTCGCGTACCGCCACCAAATCCGATATGTCGCTGCTGGAGACGCCGCAGGCGGTCAACGTGGTGACGCGCACCGAGCTGGAGCAACAGGGCTCGACCTCGGTCGCGCAAGCCTTGCGATTCACGCCGGGCGTGGTGGCGCAGTATGGCGACAACGACACGCGTTATGACTGGTTGACGGTGCGCGGCTTCACGCCGGCGCGTTACTTGGACGGCTTGGTCCTGCCTTTCGGCATTCGCGGTTATGCACAGCCTCGCGTGGAGGTCTATGGCCTGGAGCGGCTCGAAGTGCTGAAAGGACCGTCGTCGGGCCTGTTTGGCCAGACCGCACCGGGTGGCCTGGTGAACATGGTCAGCAAGAAGCCGACGGAAGAACGTCTGCGGGAAATCGACCTGCAACTGGGCAGCTTCGATCGCAAGCAGGCGGGCTTCGATTTCGGCGGTCCGATCGACGACGATCGCAAGGTGCTGTATCGCTTCACCGGGGTGGTGAAAGACAGCGATACCCAATTCGATCACGTGACCGACGACAAGACCTTCCTGCAGGGCGGCTTGACCTTCAATGTGTCGGACGCGACGCGCATTGGCCTGTCGGCGCAATATCAGAAGATTCGTGCCGATGGCGGCGGCGGTGCCCCGGTTCTGCCGCGTATCGGCACCGTGAGCCCCAGTGCGCAGGGCTATCTGCCGCGCAGCCTGTTTGTAGGTGATCCGAACTACGACCGTTTCACCAACGAGCAGACCATGCTGGGGTATACGGTCGAGCACGAGTTCAACGACAGCATCGGCTTCAAGCAGACCGCGCGCATCTCGCAGGTGGACACCGATTCCCGCCGCACGCAGATCGGCGCGGTAGTGGGGAACACCCAGGCCGTGCGCTATGCCTGGGCCTTCCCCGAGAAAGCCACCACCATCCAGCTCGACAACCAGCTCAATGCCAAGCTGAACTGGGGTGTCACGCAGCACCGCATCACGGCGGGCGTGGACTACCTGCGCGATCGCGCCGACTACAGCGAAAGCCAGCTGGGCATCCTGTACCGGCCGGGCACCAGCAGCTTCGACCTGTTCGACCTGTACAACCCGGTCTACGGCAACAAGAACATCGGCGTGCCGCCGGTGGCCACGCGCATTCACCAGACACGCGAGCAGTTGGGTACCTACCTGCAGGATCAGGTCAGCCTGGATGCCTGGCGCCTGACCCTGGCAGGCCGGCAAGACTGGACCAACACCGACACCCGCACGACCACGTATTCGGGCGCCACCTCGCAGTTCCGTCGCAGCGATGCCGACGTGCATCGTTTCACCGGTCGTGCCGCGCTGGCCTATGTGCTGGACAACGGGGTGTCGCCTTATGTCAGCTACTCGACCTCGTTCCAGCCGGTGGCCGGCACGACGCGCAACTTCGATACGCTCAAGCCCACGACCGGCAAGCAGGTGGAGGGCGGCGTGAAGTACCAACCCGCCAACCGCAATGCCTTCGTCAGCCTGGCCGCCTTCCAGATCAAGCAGGACAACGTCACGGCGCCTGATCCTGACACCTTGCGTTATCCGAACGCCAGCGTGCAGGCCGGCCAGGTGAAGTCGCAAGGTCTTGAATTTGAAGCCAAGGCTGCGGTGACAGAGGCCTTGAATCTGACCTTGTCCTACACCTTCATGGACACCGAGATCACGCGGGCGAGTTCCACCGCCACGGCCTCGCAAGTGGGCAATCGTTTGAACTTCGTGCCGCGCAATCAGGCGGCGGCGTGGGCCGATTACACCGTGCAGGACGGCCCGCTGGCTGGCCTGGGGATTGGCGCCGGCGTGCGTTATCGCGGCAGCGTGTTCGGCGACTTGGCGAACACTCAGGAAACCAAGGGCTTCGTGCTGGTCGATGCGGCGCTGCGCTACGACCTGGGCCGTTTGAACTCGTCCTTGAAGGGCGCCGATCTGAGCTTCAACGTGGCCAATCTGTTCGACAAGAAGTACGTCATCAATTGCCTGAGTGCGCAGGCCTGCTACTGGGGCGTGGAACGCACGGCCTACGCCAACCTGCGCTATCGCTGGTAAGCGGCGTCGCCATCAGGTGTCGATCCTGACAGGACAGCGTGACGGGCAGCTTGCCTGCCACGCTGTCTGTCGGATCACTCAACGTTCATGGCCGCGTCGGCCAAGTGTCTTTTTCGCATGCCTTTGATTCGCCGTATCTTTCTTTCCTGTCCCGGGCCGCTGACCTTGGTGCTGTTGTTGGGCATGGTCAGCGGCCTGTTCAGTGTTGCCGTGATTGCCTTCGTGAACCAGCGAATGATCCGCGCAAGCGATGTCTGGGCAAGTGGCATCTGGCAGTTCGCGGCCTTGCTGGTGGTGCTGCTGGCGCTTTCCTGTGGCGCCCAGGCAAGCCTGACTGCGTTGGGCCATCGTTTCGTCTACGGGCTGCGGCGTGAAATCCTCAAGCGTGTGCTCGATACCGATGTCGATCAGGTCGAGCGCCTGGGCCACGGCCCGCTGTTTGCCAGCCTGTCCAGCGACATACGCAGTGTCACGCTGGCCTTCGTCCACCTGCCCGAACTGATTTACGGCGGCGTGCTGACGCTGGCCACCTTCGCCTATCTGGCCTGGCTGTCGCCCGGCTTGTTCATCGCCACCGCCGCATGGATGATCTTCACCTTGGCGCTGGGCTGGCTGATGCTGGGGCGCATGCGCAAGCACCTTGGCCTGTTGCGGCGCGCCGAGGACGGCTTGTACGGCCATTACCACGCGATGCTGGACGGCTTCAAGGAACTGAGCCTGAACCGCGATCGCGCGCAGCACGTCTTCGACCACGAGATCGACGCCGATGCATGCGCCTATCGCCGGCACTTCACGCTGGCTGATCGTTATCACGGCCTGGCCAGCAACTGGGCCAACATCATGGTGCTCGGCACCATCGGCCTGGCCTTCTACCTGGCCAAGGGCCTGGGCTGGGCCGATGCGGATACGGCCGCGACCTATGCGCTGGCCATCCTGTTCATGCGCACACCGTTGGTGTCTGCGGTATCGGCCATCCCGGCACAAATGTCGGGCAGCGTGGCGCTGGCCAAGATCGAAGCCCTGGCGCTGGCTCCCGCCGAGCCAGGGTTCTCGGTGGACACGCGCCGCACGGCAGCGTGGCGCACGCTGTCCTTGCGTGGCATCAGCTACCGATACCCAGCAAGCGGCGATGATGCAGGCTTCGACATCGGGCCTCTTGATCTCACCTTGACGCGCGGCGAGACGGTCTTCGTGATCGGCGGCAACGGCAGCGGCAAGTCCAGCTTGGCGCGGCTGCTGACAGGTTTGCTGCGTCCGGCCTCGGGCGAGGTGCTGATCGACGGCGAGCCGGTTCACGCTGCCGACATCCGCGCTTACCGGCACCTGTTTTCATCTGTGTTCACCGACTTTCATCTGTTTGCGCAGCTGCTGGGCCCGGACGGGCGCACTGCTGATGACGCCGCCGTGCGCGATTGGCTGGACGCCCTGCAGATGCGGCAGAAAACCCAGATTGCAGATGGCCGTCTGCTGAGCTTGCGGGTGTCGCAGGGCCAGCGCAAACGCCTGGCCTTGCTGCTGGCGCTGCTGGAGCAGCGTGACATCTTGCTGCTCGATGAGTGGGCCGCCGACCAGGACCCCTTGTATAGGCAGGTGTTCTACCGCGAACTGTTGCCGCGCTTGAAGCAGCTTGGCATGACGGTGGTGGTGGTCAGCCATGACGATCGCTATTTCGATCAGGCCGATCGCTTGTTGAAGATGGAAGGCGGACGCCTGAGCGAATTGCGTGGCGCAGACCGGGCGCGTGCCGGACGCGACGCGCTGGTGGAAATCGCCGGTGGCAGTACGGGTGGCAGCGTGGGTGGCGGCGCGGCCGAGAACGGCGCTACGCTTGCGCCTCCCGACAGCGCCGCAAGCCGTCCTTCTTGATCAGCAACCCTGTGTCGGTCTCCCAGACTTCGTTCATTGACAGCCCTGTGCGCGACGCCGGCCTTCGCCGTGCTGCGCTGGGCGGCTGCCTGCTGCTTGTGCTGATGATCGGATGGCAGCTCGCGATGCGCGCGTCTTCTTCTGATGCGAGCTTGTCGCGGTTGCTGGTCGATTGGGTCGTTGCGCCGCGCCTGGTCGCCGGCATGATGGTCGGCGCCTGCCTGGGCGTGGCGGGCGCACTGATGCAGCTGGTCACCCGCAACCCCCTGGTGTCGCCCGATCTGCTGGGCATCACCGCGGGCGCGCAGCTGGGGCTGCTGCTGGGCATGGTGGCCCCGGCTGCGTTCGGTTTCCCGCTGATTTTTCTGGGCGGCCTGCTGGCTGCGCTGGCCACCTTTTTTGCCGCCGGCGGCTGGCATACCTCGCCACTGCGCCTGACGCTTGCCGGCGTCGGTATCGCGCAGTGCCTGAGCGCCTTGATCGCCTTGTTGCTGAGCCTGGACGACCACGCGGCCATGATCGTGTCGCTGTGGAACACCGGCTCGCTTCGGCAATTCGGCTGGACGGCGCTGTGGCCCGCCTTGGCCATCGCCCCGATTGCGCTGGCCGTGTTGCTGTGGCTCAGGCGCCCCTTGAACCTGGCCATGCTGGGCGATGCGCAGATGCGTGCGCTGGGCCTGTCCCCACCACGCCTGAAGGCAGGCACGATCCTGCTGGCCAGCCTGCTGACCGCGCTGGCGTTCCAGCTGGCCGGGCCGCTGGGCTTCATCGGTTTGCTGACCCCGAATCTGCTGCGCCTGTGTTTCGGCGTTGCCAAGCCTTCGCGCCTGTTGCCCTTGTGCGCGGTCTGGGGGGCAGCGTTGACGATGTTCGCCGACAACCTCAGCGCGCTGTCCGCCGCCTGGTTTGCGTTGCCGATGGGCGTGTTGTCGGCGCTGCTTGGGTCGATCAGCTTGTTGGTGCTGCTGCGTACCTCTCGCCGTGCGAGCGCGGCGGCAATGAGCTTCAGCGACGGCAGGACTGTGCGCCAGCGCATGCCTTTGTGGGCCTTCATGGTGCTGGCGGCATTGGCCGCGACAAGCCTGGTGGCGGTCGGCGTGTTGCATCGCGCAGGCCTGGGTCCGCTGGCCTATCTGCAGGCCGTGCTTGCCGGCGACCCGCATGCCGTGGCGCTATTGGACCTGCGCTTGCCGCGCTTGCTGGTGGACGTGATGGCCGGTGCCTGCTTCGCGCTCAGCGGGGTGATCTTGCAGTCGGTCACCCGCAACCCGCTGGCAGGACCAGAGATCCTGGGCGTCAGCCAGCTGGCGGCGCTTGGCGTGCTGATCGCACTGGTGCTCGCTCCCGAGTTGTTGATGGCATGGCGATTCCCGATTGCCTGGGTGGGCGCAGCCGTTGCGCTGACACTGGTGATCGGCCTGAACCTGCGCCACGGCCTGGAACCCCTGCGCTTGACGCTGACAGGCTTTGCCTTGAGCGGCGCCGCGATGGCCATCGCCGGCCTGGTGATCTCGCAGTTCACCACCAATGCCGCGCAGGCACTCATCTGGATGGTCGGCAGCAGTTATGGCCGCACCTGGCTCGATGTGTCCAGCATGTGGCCGTGGATGCTGCTGGGCATGCTGGCGTGTGCCGGCACCGGGCGCTGGATGGACTTGCTGCAACTGGGCGACGGCGTAGCCGCAAGCCTAGGCCTGGGCGTTGCACGTCGGCGTCTGTTCCTGGTGATCGTTGCCGGCTTCCTGGTGGCGGTACCGGTTGCGGTGGTCGGACCGGTGGCCTTCGTGGGCCTGCTGGTGCCGCACGGCGTGCGCCTGCTGGGCTATCACCGCAGCCGTGCGCGCCTGCTTGCTGCGCCGATGCTGGGCGCGCTGTTGCTGGTTCTGGCAGACCTGCTGGGCAAGAACCTGCTTGCCCCCACCGACATTCCGCTTGGCATTGCCACGGCGGCCATCGGTGCCCCGTGTTTCCTGCTGCTCTTGGGACGCAGCTACTTCCGTCGCGCCCAGCGAGGTGCCGCGTGAGCGCGCGCGCCATCTGCATGATGGCGGCAATGGTGTGCGCGCATGCGCTGCTGTGGCCGGCCATCGGCTTGGCGGACAGTCCAGCGCGTCCCGCAGATACCCTTGCTGTGGCTCAGGCTGCTGCACCCGCCGCATCGGTCGTCGCACGCGCCTCGGCCCGCCTGCCCGCCCACGCACTACGCATCGTCAGCCTCGACGACCTGAGCACCGAACTGCTGGTGTCCCTGGGCATCGCGCCGGTGGCCGTCGCCAACCTGGGAAGCTATCGCAAGTACGTTGGAATCGGCGCTGCGCAACTGGAAAGCAGCCTGGCGCTGGGCAGTCCGCAACAGCCCGACCTGGAAGGCATCCTGCGCGTGCAGCCGGACCTGGTGGTCGGCGTGTCCTATCTGCATCTGTCCCTGTTTGCCAGGCTGGACGCGATGGCGCCAACCGTGCTGTTCGACGTGTCGCTTGCCTCCAGCGCCCGCGACGGTGTGGCGCTGGGTGAAGCCATGCTGCTGCAGCTGGGCGCCTTGACGGGCCGTCAGGCCCAGGCCCGGGAAGTGGTGGACGCCGCGCGCGCAAAGCTTGCGCAGGCCCGCCAGACGCTCAGCGATGCCGGCATGGCGGGCCAGCCGATGGTGGCCTTGTATCCGATGTCACGCGAAGGCGCGTTCATCGTGTCCAACCAGCGCACCTTGATCGCCAGCTTGCTGACGCGGCTGGGGGTGACTGCGCCCTGGACGCTGGATTCCAGCTACAGCCTGCATCGGCGCATCGGCATCGAGGCGCTGGCTGCCGAGCCTGCGCTCACTGCCCTGTTCATCGGCGGCCAGCAGCAGGCGCCGCTGTTTGCCACCCCAATGTGGCAGGCCTTGCCGATTGCCCGAGCCGGTCGTTATGCCTTCCTGCCCACGCCGTACTGGACCTTTGGGGGGCCGGTGTCAGCAGGCCGGCTGGCCGACCAGGTCGTCGCGGCAGTCCAAAGCCTGCCGCCGGTGTCGAAATGATCGAGGTGCTGAAGCCGTTGTTCGTCGGTGAACTGGCGCCGTACCGCGACGTGCTGGTTTTGGCGGACGACCCACGGCCGTCGCGGCCGGTTGCCGACTGGCTGGGGCCTGCCGCGTTCGAGCAGGTGTTGTCGACCTACGGCACGCCGCGCAGCGCAGACGAGCGACGCGGCCTGGCATCGGAGTGGTCCAAGGACTATCTGTCGCGCTTGTTGCCGCCGGTCGTGGCCGCCATTCTGGTGATGGGGCATTGCCTGCCGCTGGCGCTGACATCGATCGAACTGATCCTGGGCGATGCAGGCGAACCGCTTGCCTTCAAGCTGCCTGCAGCCGGTAGCCCCTTTGCACCGGCCGAGCCCGACCCGGCCGACGACCCCTTCCGCCGATTTGCACCCTTGATCGACGAGCACCTGGAGCCGCTGGTGGCGGCGCTGTCCCGCTACAGCCGTCTGTCCCCGCGCGTTTTCTGGAGCAATGCTGCCAACTACGTGGAATGGATGGTGAGCGCCATCGCCTCACGCATGCCTGACGCCCGGGTGGACGATGCACGCGCCATGCTCGAGCTGCGGCAGCGTGCCGATGGCCGCGACAACCCGCTTTATCGGCCGGTGCGATACCGGACGGAGGGTGAGGGGAGTGCGGCCAAAACGCACCGGCAACGCCGGGTGTGCTGTGTGCGTTACTTGGTCCCGGACCGGACGCTGTGCGCGAACTGCCCGCTGGTTCAGCTGACGTAAGCCAGCATGGTCCCGTCGTGCGGGTGGGGCATCACACCCATCGGAATACCGTAGATCGCCTGCAGCGTATCGCGCTTCAGCAGTTCGGCCGGGCTGCCTTGGGCCAGCAATCGCCCGCCGTGCAGCGCGATCAGGTGATCGCAGTAACGGGCCGCCATGTTCACATCGTGCAGCACCACCACCACACCCAGGCCAAGCTCGTGACTGAGCTCGCGCACCAGCGCCAGCAAGTCCACCTGGTGGGCAATATCCAGCGCCGAGGTCGGTTCATCCAGCAGCAGATAACGGCTGTTCTGCGCCAGCAGCATGGCCAGCCAGACCCGCTGGCGCTCGCCGCCCGACAGGCTGTCCACCCAGCGATCGGCAAACCGCTCGATGTCGGTCAGTCGCATGGCTTCTGTGATGCGGACATGGTCTTCCTCACCCAGCCGGCCCAGCGCGCCGTGCCAGGGATACCGACCGAAGCCGACCAGATCGCGCACGGTCAGGCCTTCTACGGCGGGCAGTTGCTGTGGCAGGTAGGCCACTTGGCGTGCGAAATCGCGATCGCTCCATGCATCCAGCGGACGTCCGTCGAGCTCGACAGTCCCCGCGCTTGCTGCTTGCTGGCGAGCCAGCAGCTTGATCAGCGTGGATTTGCCCGATCCGTTGTGACCGATCAGCCCGGTCACCCGGCCATCGGGAATCTGCAGCGACAGCGGCTGCAGCAAGGGCCGTCCGGCGACGGTGAAGCTCAGGTCATGCAAGGCGTACATGGGCGGGCCTGAATGGCGTGGTGAAGGCGGGCGAATCAGGCTCGCACTTCGTCTTCCACATGGAAAACGGTGGTGTAGGTCGGGTAGAAGCTGCAATACAGCGTGGCCGCGACCAGGAAGCTGATCGGCATCTGGATCAGGCTCGCCAGCGAGTCCGACAAGCCGATGGCCAGCAGCAATTCGCCGAACAGATTCAGCGCCAGTGCAATCAGGAACCAGCACACGCCGTAGATGATGAACGCGCCCTTGTTGCGCCAGCAGGCAATGCCCGAGAAGAACAAGGCCTTGCCCAGGCTCATGCCGTGCCAGGCGGCCAGCACCGGCGCATGCCAGAACAGCGCCGCAATGGTCACGTAGGCAATCGCAAACAGAATCAGCGGCGTGGCCATGGCGCTCATCAACACACTCATGTCGACTTCCGTGGCCGACGCAAACGCGCTGCGCATGTCATCGATGAAAGGCAGGAAAATCAAAATGCCCACCAGCGTCACCGACAGCACATACACGCCACCCATCGCCATCAGCTTGCGAAACAGCTTGGGCGCCTTCAGGGCGCTGAAGAGTTGCACCGGCGTCACCTTGCGGCCTGCTTCGATCTCGCGGCACGCATGGAGCGTCATCACGGTGATCGACGGCATCAGCGCGATGAAGAAGATCGGACCGATCGGCGGAATGCCGCTGGCCAGCAGCAGCAGGAAACCCAGCGTGACCGCCCAGGTGAACATGGTCATGGGCTGGCGGCGGAACAGCGCAAAGCCTGCCTTGACCCAGAACCAGCCGGCGGATAACGGTAGTGATGCAGCTTGCATGTATTGAGGTGACTCGAAAAATCAGGGCAACAGAAAAGTGTCGGCCGCGCGACGCAGCCGCAAAATGCGTTCGAACACCTGCGGGTCGTGCGGGGTCAGGGTCTGTGCCGGCCGCGGCATGTGGAAGTCGTACAGGCGCGAGATCCAGAAGCGCAGCGCGGCGGCGCGCAGTGCGTACGGCCACAGGCTGCGTTCGGCCTCGGTGAACGCGCGCACGCTGCGATAGCCTTGCAGCAGCGCATCGTAGCGAGCCATGTCGATCTCGCCGCTTGCCGGGTCCGAGGCCCAATCGTTGAGCGTCACCGCCACATCGAAAAGCCAGGTATCGCAGCCGGCGAAATAGAAATCGATGAAGCCGCCCAGCTTGTCGCCGTCGAACAGCACGTTGTCACGGAACAGGTCGCAATGCGAAGGGCCGGTTGGCAAGGAACGTGCCTCGGCGCTGTCGGCCACCTGGGTCTGCAGTGCCATTTCGTCGGCGAGCAGCGCAGCGCGCTCGGCGTCCAGGAAGGGCATGATGCTCGGCACGGTTTCCTGCCACCAGGGCAGGCCGCGCAGATTCGGCTGGACCATGGAAAAATCGGCACCCGCCAGGTGCATGCGTGCCAGGGCTTCACCCACTTCCGCACAATGCACCGGGCCCGGCGCCATCACGGACGCACCGCGCAGGCAGGTCACGATGCTGGTGGGCTTGCCGTTGACCGTGCCGATGCGAGTGCCATCAATGCGCGACTGCGGGTCCGGCACCGCCACGCCGCGGCCCGCCAGGTGGTGCATCAGTTCAATATAGAAGGACAGTTGTTCGTGCGTCAGGCGCTCGAACAGCGTCAATACATAGCGCCCCGTCGTGGTGTCGACGAAGTAATTGGTGTTCTCGATGCCGGAGGCAATCCCGCGCAGCGAAACCAGGTCGCCCAGCGCGTAGTGGGTAAGCAGTTCCTGGGCTTGCGCCTCGGAGACGGGAGTGAAGACGGCCATAGGGGTCGGGTGGAAAGCGAGGAGGGAAGTCGTCGCGGGCAAAAAGGAAGCGCCTCGTTGTCGAGGCGCCCGCGCATTCTAGCCCGTCCGTTCCGGGATGGTCCGGTTCTAGAGCTTCAGCAGTTGTTCGCGTTCGCCTGCCGAATCGGCAAATCCGCGACGCTGGTAGAAGTCGAAGATGGCATCCACCACCTTGGCCGGGTCGTCGATGACTTGCAGCAGGTCCGGGTCGCCCGGCGAGATCAGCTTGCGCGCCAGCGTCTGTTCCTTGATCCAGGCCACCAGACCGGACCAGTAGGCGCTGTCGACCAGAATGATGGGCATGCTGCGGCTTTTGCCGGTCTGCACCAGTGTCAGTGCCTCGAACAACTCGTCCAGCGTGCCGAAGCCGCCCGGCATCACCACATAGGCCGAGGTGTATTTGACGAAAGCCACCTTGCGCGGGAAGAAGTGCCGGAACTGCACACTGACGTCCAGGTAGGGGTTGTCGTGCTGCTCGAAAGGCAGTTCGATGTTCAGGCCCACGCTCAGGCTGGCGCCCGCATAGGCGCCCTTGTTGGCGGCTTCCATGATGCCCGGGCCACCGCCCGAGATGACCGAGAAGCCCGCGTCCGACAGGCGGCGGGCGATGTCTTCCGTCAAGGTGTACAGCGGGTCGTCGGTCTTGGTGCGGGCACTGCCGAAGATGCTGACGGCAGGCCGAATGTCCTTCAGGCGTTCAGCCGCCTCGACGAACTCTGACATAATCCCCAGCACATGCCACGACTCGCGTGCCTTGACCGACGTCGTGTGCTCCGCGCTCACCACGTCGCCGAAACCCGGGATCCGTTTGGTGTTGTTCGCTGTCTTCATCTGATTCCCGTATTCGCTGGCTCTACCGGCCTGACTAGATCCAATCCATGAATAAAACGCTGCTGCTGGTGGATGGCTCCAGCTATCTCTACCGTGCCTTCCACGCCATGCCCGACATGCGCAATGTGCAAGGCGAGCCCACAGGCGCGCTCTACGGCGTCATCAACATGCTGCGTCGCCTACGTAGCGATCATAAGGCAGACTACCTTGCCTGCGTCTTCGACGCCCGGGGCAAGACCTTCCGCGACGACCTGTATGTCGAGTACAAGGCCAACCGCGCATCGATGCCGGAAGACCTGGCGCGCCAGATCGAGCCGATCTTCGAAGCCGTGCGTGCGCTGGGCTGGCCGGTGATTGCCGTTGAAGGCGTCGAGGCCGACGACGTGATCGGCACGCTGGCCGTGCAGGCCAAGGCGCAGGGCGTGCACACCATTGTGTCGACCGGTGACAAGGATCTGGCGCAGTTGGTCAACGACCACGTGACGCTGGTCAACACCATGAGCAGCGAAACGCTGGACCCGCCGCGCGTGATGGAAAAATTCGGCGTGCCTCCGGACCGCATCGTCGACTACCTGATGCTGACCGGCGATACCGTGGACAACGTGCCTGGCGTGGAAAAGGTCGGTCCCAAGACGGCCGCCAAGTGGATTACCCAATACGGGTCGATCGAGGCGCTGATTGCCCAGGCAGATGGCGTGAAGGGCGTGGCAGGCGAAAACCTGCGCAAGGCCATCCCCAACTTCCCGCTGACGC